>ERZ1643250.987-NODE-987-length-26876-cov-15.441818_pt1 | contig 26876 bp, 20 predicted proteins | sample MGYA00579262_ERZ1643250 | MGnify/ENA primary metagenome ERZ1643250 (study PRJEB29033, sample SAMEA4952265) | chicken gut metagenome | biome: Broiler Chicken; feature: Gastrointestinal Tract; material: Caecum | place: Ireland | collected 2018 | study: Broiler... | reverse complement strand
TACTTGTCGAATGGAAAACAAAAGATACACAGGAATGAATTTTTAAATGCACTGCGGTCGTAAAATAAAACACCCCCAAACATCTGCACAAGCGGCAGGGTTTGGGGGTGTTTTGCTTTATGGGTTATGAAAAGTATGTTCTTTGGAACGATACTCGCTGGGAGTGCAGTTTTTGTGCTGCTTGAAGAGCCGGTTAAAAGTGGAGATACTGGGAAATCCTGCCTGGATAGCAACCTCGGTAATGGAGAGGTCAGGGTTGGCCAGAAGTTCTTCAGCGGCTTTGATGCGTCTGTAACATAAGTAGTCTCCAAAAGTGAAATTAGTATATTGCTTAAACAGTCTGGAGAAATGATATTTACTAAAACCGACAGATTTGGCAACGGTCTCAAGATCTAAATTTTCCGTATAATGCGTGTCTATGTAGGTCATGAGAGCGTTGAATTTCTGTATATATTCTTTCTGTTTATCTAATTGAACCTTTGGAAACAAAGCTTCTGCGTTGATGCGATTGTAGGCAAATTTGACAAAGAAATTGATAAGCAGAGAGTAAATGATCAGTTCGCTGTATTCTTTTTGGCTGAAATATTCGTTGCACATCTGCGTAAGCAACTGGTATATGTCGTTGTAAATTTTAGGATAAGTTTCGGGAGTGACATAAAGCGGCTGCGCCAGGAGGGACTGAATGTCGGAGAAACTTTTCAGTTTGGTAATTAAAGTGATGTCAAACAGGAAAACGAATCGTTTCCCCTCGTTCGGAGCAATCAGTTCGTGGAGTTCGCCGGGAGGAATTACTAAAATTTCACCAGGCAGCAGGTGATAGCTGCTGTCGTTAACGATGACATCGTAGTAATTTTCAACCGGCATCAGAATTTCCATGGCGGTATGCCAGTGGGAAGGGAAGTCCGCCGATTGTTCATTGAACCAGATGCGTATAGTAGTAGCGTTATGGAATTCTACTTCTTCCTGATCTATTGTGAAATATCTGGAACCGGTAAAATCGCTGTTGATACTGTATAGATCTAAATGATTTCCGTTAAAAAGTTTCGTCATACTTCCTCCTATAATAGCAAAATAAGAATAATTAAATTTTGCGTTTTTTGGCGCTCGCCTAATTTGGTGAATATTATAAATAAAGCACAAAAAAGAAATGAAATACACAATGATTTTATAAGATAAGTGTAACATTTTGACGCAAATAAGGCAATAATAAATAGATAAAAAGTAAATTTGAACAAAAAGTGAGCAAAGGATGAAGAACGAATAGCAAAAACTAAGAAGCAATATGTTAAAAATCATAGTAAAATACAAATACAAGAGACAAATATATTATTACTATTATTTTGGTAGAAGTCATGGAGGCATTTATGAAGGGGTCTGTAAAAAAAGCAATTATTATAATCGGTGTCCTGATAGTACTTGTTATTTGTGTATTATTGAACTTGAGACCGGTGGAAAATTTTCAACAGAAATATGAAGGGGTCGACTTGAGCGCTGATGTAGAAGGCGCCGTCAGAGAAGGTACATATACAAAGTATTTGAATGCCCATGAAGATGCAGCATGTCCTGCCGAAGATATAGAAGTGGATCTGTTTGCTTACATGGAAGGGGAAGGCGTAGAAGTATATGAAAATTATGAGGGGGAAGAGAAAGCTCTTTATACAGATACGGAATCCACGGTTACCTGGAAGGTAAATGTTCCTGAGGCAGGTTTCTACAACCTTTATCTGGAGTATATAACAGTAGAGTCCCGAGGGGTTGCGATCGAACGTTCTGTATACATCAATGGAGAACTTCCGTTTGATGATGCGGGAAACATTATTTTTACAAGAACCTGGACAGACGCCTCAGAACCTAAGGTAGACAATCAGGGAAATGAAATTCGTCCTTCGCAGGTGGAAGTTTACAAATGGCAGAGCACTTTCTGCAAAGATGATATGGGATATATCATAAATCCTTATCAGTTTTATTTTGAAGCCGGAGAGAATACGATCACCATGGAAGGTGTAAACGAACCCATGGTTTTGAAAAAACTCACACTGGCTGCAATCGATGATTCCGTTACATACGAAGAATATCTGGCAAACTGTCCGGGGGAAGGAAATTCAGAAACCAATATTAATTATGTGCAGGTGGTACAGGGAGAGGATTCGACGATACGATCAGAATCATCTCTGTATGCGAAATATGACAAATCGGCGCCGAACACTCAGCCATACAGTGTGACGAATACAATTCTGAATTATGTAGGCGGAGAAACATGGTGCAGTGCAGGCCAGTGGATCGAATGGGAGTTTTCGGTTCCGGAGGACGGTTATTACAATATTACTGTTAAGGGAAGACAGAATTATGCCCGCGGCAGTGTATCTTCCAGAACGGTATATATCGATGGAGAAATCCCATTTGAAGAAATGGAAGAGATTTCCTTCGAATATGAGAATGACTGGAACAATCTGACTCTCGCAGATGCAGATGGAAATCCGTATAAAATTTATCTTACAGAAGGAACACATACCATTCGTCTGGAAGCTACATTGGGCGGTTCCGGTATTCTGCTGGAAGAACTGGAAGATTCTATTTATCGTCTGAATCAGATTTACAGGAAACTTTTGGTATATACCGGAGCAACGCCGGATCAATACCGCGATTACAATATTGATCAGGTATATCCGGAAGTGATGGAAGCTATGGATCTGGAATCCAAACGCCTCTACAAGATTGTAGATGAAATGGTTGCTTATACGGGACAAAAAGCCGATAAGATTGCGACGGCGCAGACTCTTGCGCAGCAGCTGGAGCGATTTGTAGAAAAGCCGAACAAGATTACGGAAGAGTTTACAACATTTAAAGACAATATTACTTCTCTCGGTACTGCGGTTCTGAATATGGGTGAAACGAAACTGGATATCGATTATCTGGTAATTACCAGCACAGATACAGAACCGGAAAAAGACGAAGCGAACTTCTTCTCTAAAATGTGGCATGAGATCAAAGCATTTGCGGCAACTTTCTACGTTGACTATGATGCGGTTGGTGATGTCTATGAGGAGAATGATGAAGAAGTAGTTACGGTTTGGATCCTGAGCGGTCGTGACCAGGGCACTATTTTGAAATCCATGGTGGACGATACCTTTACTCCTGATACGGGAATTAAGGTCAATGTGGAAGTTGTAGCGGCTAATGCTTTGCTGAGTGCAGTTATGGCAGGAAGAGGACCGGATGTGGTTCTTTCCGTCGGAGCTGACCAGCCTGTGAACTATGCGCTTCGTGGAGCAGCTGAAGATCTTACTCAGTTTGAAGATTATCAAGAGGTTTTGAGTAGCTATACAGAAAGTTCATATCAACAGTATTGCCTCGACGGTGCAATTTATGCGATTCCTGAAACGCAGACATTTAATGTGATGTTCTATAGAACCGATGTTTTGGAACAATTGGAACTGGAAGTTCCCCAGACCTGGCAGGATTTGATTGAAATGCTTCCTACCATTCAGGGCAACAATATGTCCATCGGCATTCCATCGGCGGCAGGCAGCAGCGGCAGCGCAAGCGCCAGCACAACGATTGCATCCAACGCAGCAGACCTGTCCTTATATTTCAGTTTGCTATACCAGTACGGCGGAGATTTGTACAACGAAGCAGGAACCAAAGCTGAGATCAACGATGAAGCGGGTGTTGAAGCGTTTGATGTATATACCAGATTCTTTACGGATTATGGAATTCCTACCTATTTTGATTTTGTCAGCCGGTTCCGTTCTGGTGAAATGCCTATCGGTATTGCGAGCTATTCGACGTACAATACCTTGATGGTATCTGCGCCGGAGATTAAAGGCTTATGGGACTTTACATTAATTCCTGGTACTGAAAAAACAGATGAAAATGGTAATACTTACATCGATCGTTCCGACTTTATTACCGGCAGTGGGACAATGATGATTGCTTCTGATGATGAGGATACAAAACAGAGAGCGTGGGAATTCATGAAATGGTGGGCAAGTTCGGACACGCAGGTACGTTTTGGCCGTGAAATTGAAGCGTTGCTCGGATCTTCTGCAAGATATGCAACCGCAAATATAAATGCGTTCAGCCAGCTGGCATGGACTGCAGATGATATTGAAGTATTAACAGAGCAGTGGCGTCAAACGGTAGGAATTCGTGAAATCCCTGGCGGATACTATACGGGACGGCATATAACAAATGCGGTTCGAAAGGTTATTAATGACCAGGAAGATCCGAGAGAGACAATTATTGATTATACCATTACCATTAATGAAGAAATTGCCAAGAAACGTTCAGAGTTTGGTCTGCCGTTGGAATAGGAGGTAAGTAAGAAATGAAAGAATATATCCGCAGATATTTCATGTTGCGCAGGCATAATATGAAGGTTGCGATAAAAAAGGCCAAAATGAGTAAAATGTGTTATGCGTTTCTGGCGCCGTATGCAATAATATTTGCCTTGTTTTACATATTGCCGGTTATAACCTCTATTTTTTACAGTTTTACTTATTACAACATTCTGGAATCTCCCAAGTTTGTCGGGCTGCAGAATTATATCAACTTAATTTTACAGGATGATGTATTTCTGATCGGTGTAAAAAATACGTTTGTCATTGCTGTTATCACAGGACCGTTGGGCTATATCGCCTCTTTCCTGTTTGCATGGCTGATCAACGAATTGCCACGATGGGTTCGAACGATTGCTGTTGTTGTGTTCTATGCTCCTTCCATTGCGGGCAACGCGTACGTTATTTTTTCTATCTTCTTCAGAGGCGACGCATACGGATATGTAAATGCAGCTTTGATGAATATGGGTATTATTAATTCGCCGATCCTCTGGCTGACGGATCCGGATTACATGCTTCCGATTTGTATGCTGGTTATTTTATGGATGAGTTTGGGTACCGGCTTCCTTTCCTTTGTAGCAGGTCTGCAGGGGGTTGACCGTGCTCAGTATGAAGCAGGTTATGTGGACGGTATTCGAAATCGTTGGCAGGAATTATGGTACATCACACTGCCGAATATGAAACCGATGTTGTTATTTGGCGCGGTAATGTCCATTACTCAGTCCTTTGGTGTTTGCGATGTAACCATGGCGCTTTGCGGCTATCCGAGTACAGATTATGCAGCGCGAACAGTTGTCACCCATTTGTTTGACTACGGCTATTCCCGATTTGAAATGGGTTATGCATCTGCAATTGCAACTTTGTTGTTTTTGATTATGATTTTGTGTAATAAGGCAATTCAAAGCATGTTAAGAAGAGTGGGAACCTGATATGAAGAAACAGAAAAAAGAAGCAAATGTGACAAAAAAGAATTTAGTAAAATTAAAAAGAAGACAGCCGAATCGTTCCAGGATTGGAGATTTTATCATCTACTTCTTTTTGATACTGGTAGCATTAATGATGGTATTTCCATTAGTGTTTGCTATTAACAATGCATTGAAGCCGCTGGATGAGTTGTTTATGTTTCCGCCAAAGGTTTTTGCTCAGAATCCTACACTGGATAACTTTTCAGATTTATTTGTAACCATGGGAAAGAGTTGGGTTACATTTCCCAGATATGTGTTCAATACGGTATTTATTACGGTTGTAGGTACAGCGGGACACCTGATCCTGGCATCCATGGCTGCCTTCGTGTTGGCGAAGTATGACTTTCCCGGGGGAAAGACCTTTTTCAAACTCGTTACAGTCGCGTTGATGTTCAGTGGTTATATAACGGCAATTCCCAACTATTTGATCATCAACGAATTGGGATGGATTGATACATACTGGGCAATTATTATTCCGGCGTTTGCGTCTCCCATGGGATTGTTTCTTATGAAACAGTTTATGGAAGGATTACCAATGTCTCTGATCGAGGCGGCCAAGATTGATGGTGCAAATGAGTGGAAGGTATTTATCAGTATCGTAATGCCGAATGTAAAACCGGCGTGGCTGACAATGATTATTTTCTCTGTACAGGGACTTTGGAATAATCAGGCGGCGACTTTCATTTATTCCGAGGAGAAAAAAACCCTGGTCTATGCTTTGCAGCAGATTCAGAGCGGTGGTATTGCAAGAACCGGTCAGGCAGCGGCAGTTACGGTAGTAGTTATGGCAGTACCGATCCTTATTTTCATATTGTCAGAAAGTCAGATCCTGGAGACAATGGCAAGTTCCGGTTTGAAAGATTAAGGAGGTTGGTGCAGGTTATGAAAAAAACAATGAAAAGACTTAGCGCACTGCTGATCGGTATGATGATAGCACTAAGCTCCGCTATGGCAGTTTATGCAGATGAGGGTTATACGTACAACTATGATTACTGGGGAGATATACAGTATTCTCCGGATGCATATGAAGTGTCTGGTGTATATTCAGCCGTAGATTTTGGTCTGGAGACAGGATTGAAAACCCCATCCGGTTTGTTTGTGTATGAAGATATGATTTATATCTGCGATACCGGTAATAACAGAATTCTGGAAATTCAAAGAACCGGCTCCCAGACTCTGGAATTGATTCGTGTGATTGACAGCTTTAAGGGCGGTGAGGGACCGGAAACCTTTTCCTCTCCGCAGGATGTGGCGGTTACAGATGATGGTTACATATTTATTGCTGACACGAATAATAGCCGGATATTGAAGCTGGATATGGATCTGAATTACGTCATGGAATTTACAAAGCCTGTGGATGCTACTTTTGACCAGGATTTAAGTTTCCTGCCTTACAAGCTTGCGATCGATACTGCGGGCCGTGTATATTGTGTGGCAACCAATGTGAATAAGGGCTTGATCAAATTCGAAGCAGACGGGGAATTTTCCGGTTTTATAGGAGCTACGGAAGTCACCTATGATTGGACGGATTACATCTGGAAGCGCTTTGCTACACAGGCACAGAGAGAACAGATGGAATCTTTTGTACCAACCGAATACGACAACATTTATATGGATTATGAAGGATTTATTTATGCATGTACGACTCATGTTACAAAGTCAACATTGGAGGATGGGACTGCAGATCCAATTCGCCGCCTGAATATGATGGGAAGCGATATTCTGATCCGAAATGGTGAATGGCATATTATTGGTGATATCTATTGGGGGGATGGCGGCGGATATTCCGGTCCTTCTTTGATCACAGATATCACAGCGTTTGATAATGATGTATATGTGGGATTAGATAAAGTAAGAGGCCGTTTATTTGCTTATGACGATCAGGGGCGTATGTTGTTTGCGTTCGGCGGAAACGGTAATATGGACGGGTATTTCAAACTTCCAAGCGCCATTGATCATATGGGATATGATTTACTGGTCTTGGATCAACAGGACAACAGTCTGGCGATATTTACACCTACGGAATTTGGTAAGTATATTTATCAGGCGATCGATCAGTTTCAGGCAGGTGAGTATGCTGAGTCCGGTGACAGCTGGCAGAAAGTTCTGGAGTTGAATGGTAACTATGATCGTGCATACATCGGTATCGGACGTTCTCTGCTTCGCCAGGAAGAATATGAAGAAGCATTGGATTATTTCAGACTGAAATGGGACGATGAAAACTATTCAAAGGCATTTAAGCAGTATCGTAAGGAATGGGTAGAAGAGCATATCGGTGTTATTTTTATCATAGTATTCGCAGTGCTTTGTATCCCGTTATTGGTGGGTAAAATAAAAGCGATCAAGCATGAAATTGATCAGGCAGATATCTTTAGAGATTATAAGCAATAGGATATGAAAAACAGAACGGAGGCAGGCATGTTAGCTTCACTGAAAAAAAAGGAAACGTATGAACATTATTTGGAAACATTGAAGTTTGCCCTATATTGCATTACACATCCGTTGGATGGATTTTGGGATTTGACTCATGAAAAGAGAGGATCCATAGCAGCGGCAAATACCATATTGCTTTTAACATTGCTTGCTAATCTATTTAAGTTGCAGTATACAAGTTTCCTGTTTAATCAGGTATATTGGCCGGAGGAAAATCTGCTGATCCATATAGCGAGTATCGTTTTTCCTCTTGCTCTCTGGTGTGTGGGAAACTGGGCATTGACAACGTTGTTTAATGGTAAGGGACGTCTGAATCAGATATATATGGCAACTTGTTATGCATTAACGCCATATCCGCTCATTCAATTTCCACTGATTATTTTAAGCAATATGGTAACTGTGGATGAAGGTGCGTTCTACACGGTACTGAGCGGATTATCAATTGTATGGGCAGCCTTGCTGATTATATCAGCCATGATGCAGATCCATGAATATTCGGTGAGTAAAACAGTGCTTTTTACCATAGCAACCATCTTTGCAATGCTTGTAATGGTTTTTATTCTGTTGATTTTTTTCAGTATGATTAGCCAGGGCGTGTCATATTTCATATCTTTGATACGTGAGATTCTATTCAGAATGTAGCAGGTTGGAGGAAGAAGAGACATGAAGAAAGAAAAATCAGTTAGAAAGGCAGAATTTCAGGCTGCGCTTTTCAGGCAGTTAAAGAGTCTGATCGTTCCGTTCATTATCCTTGCTATTATCCTGATAGGTGTTTTGGTCATCAGTTTTTCGCAGGGAGAAGCAGAACCGGAAGAGGTTGTCAGAGTAAACGGATATGAAGGGGAGGAAACGGAGATTACTCTGGAAAATGATAAATTGCTGTTTTCCATGAATTCTCTTACTACTCAGTTTTCTGTTACGATGAAAGAGACCGGAGAAACATGGACTTCCAATCCGGAGGGAGCTGCAGAAGACAGTGCGGCCCTTGAGATTGAAAAAAATAAACTGCAGTCCACAGTGCTTTTAACTTATAGCACTCAGAATGGTGTAGATGCCCTTCTTGATAACTATGAATACAGTATTGCAAAAGGTATTTATGAGATTGAAACCGGCGATGGCTATATCAAGGTGAATTATTCTATCGGTGATCTGGAACAGGAATATGTGGTTCCTCTTGTTATGGAAGAGGATCGTATGGAAGAATATTTGAGCAAAATGGGGCAGAGAGAAAGCCTTATGATTGGCGAATATTATAAGAAATTGGACATCAACGATCTTAGCAAGAGTGATAAGGCTGCAAAAGATGAATTGACAGCACGTTATCCATCGATGGAGACTACGGTGATCTATGTCCTGCGTGATAATGTAAAAGCCAGTATTCAAACAAAACTGCAGCAGTATTTTGAAGAAGCTGGGTATACCTATGAAGAGTATGTGGAAGACAAGGAAAAAGACAAGCAGGAAAAAGTCTCAGAAAAATCGGTATTTAATGTAAGTGTGATTTACCGTTTGGACGGAGATGATCTGATCGTGGAGGTCCCATTTGACGATCTGGAATATAAAGAGGATTATCCCATCTATTATTTGAGCGTGCTTCCTTATTTTGGAGCGTCCGGAACAACAGATGAAGGTTTCTTATTTGTGCCCGAAGGCGGTGGCGCACTGATCGAATTTAATAACGGTAAGACCAGCCAAAACAGTTATTATTCAAATGTATATGGCTGGGATATGGGACAGGACAGAGACGCCGTTGTTCATGATACGCGAACCTATTTCAATGTTTTTGGCGAGTCGAAAAATGATTCCTCTTTTATCTGTATGCTTGAAGATGGGGTGCCGTATGCATCCATTCAGGCGGATATCAGTGGAAGAAGCCACAGTTACAATTATGTGAATGCAGTATATTCTGTATTGCACAGGGAACAGTACGATGTTTCAGACAGAAGTACGCAGTCCATGTTCGTATACGAAGATGGAACTGCCGAGGGGGAAGGAATCGTACAGAGATACAGCTTTATTGATTCCGGGGACTATGTAGATATGGCGGAGGACTATCGCAGTTATCTGGAAGATAAGTATGGCGATTACCTTACGGTGAATGACGATACAGAAACTCCGGTAGCTTTAGAAATTATCGGAGCGGTAGATAAAGTCAAACAGGTATTTGGTGTTCCGGTGTCCAGTCCGTTGGAACTGACCACATACAAAGAAGCCCAGGAGATGGTGGAAGAACTTTATGGGGAAGGTTTAAGTAATATGTCTGTGAAGCTGTCCGGCTGGATGAATGGCGGAGTACAGCAGAAAATGCTGGATTCGGTGAATCTGATCTCTGATCTGGGAAGCAAAAAGGATTTGCAGAACATGATCGATTCAGCAGAAGAAAAGGGCATTGCCGTTTATCTCAATGGCATTACAAATTATGCGATGGACAGTGGTATCACGGATGGATTCTTTGTTTATACAGATGCAGCGAAATTTGTAAGCAAAGAGAGCGCGAAATTGAATGTGTATGACACAGTCACTTACGAAAAGGCAGAAGAAGACAGAGATCCGTTCTATCTGTTAAAGGCTGATCTGGTATATGAAATGATGGATAATCTGGCAGATGCCGCAAATGGTTATCACGCAGGTGTTTCTTTTAGTGATATAGGCTATGAATTATCCTCTGATTTTTACCAGAAAGATCCTACCAGCAGACAGATGGCAATGGAAGAGCAGGCAGAAAAGCTGAAGAGCCTTGATGATAATGGAACGGATATAATGATCAATATGGGCAATGATTATGCAGTTGCTTATGCGGATATGGTCACAAATATGGATCTGGAAGGTACCGAATATTCGATCATTGATAAGAAAATTCCATTTTATCAGCTGGCAATTCATGGCTATGTCAATTATACCGGAGAAGCGCTCAATTTGACACAGAATACACAGAACGAGCTTTTGAATTCTGCGGAGTATGGAGCCGGTTTAGCTTTTACTTTTATGAAAGAATCAGCATTTGAGTTACAGAATACGCTATATACAGAGTATTTTGGTGCAGATTATTCCGCATGGCATGATGAAATGCTGGAGATATATACTCGATACAATGAGGAATTGGGTCACACATTTAACCAGAAGATGGTGGGACATGAGTATGTAACGAGTGAACTGACTTGTACGATTTACGAGGACGGCACGAAGGTTTATGTAAATTACAGTTATGATGAGCTGCAGGCAGACGATGGAACTGTGGTTCCTGCAAGAGATTATGTTGTGGTTCGATAAACCGAAACAAGATTTATTGGAAGATTAGAAAGGATTTGACTATGAAGAAACAGAAGAAATTGAGGGGTCTTCAAAGGCGTAAGGCAATATCCGGATACTTGTTTATCATGCCGTTTATTCTGGGATTTTCAATGTTTATGGTAAAGCCTTTTTTTCAGTCGCTTTACATGAGCTTTTGTAATGTGGAAGTAGATTCGGGCGGTTTTAAAAATATTTTTGCAGGATTATCGAATTATATCAGAGCGTTTACTGTGGATCCGGAATTTAATCAGATGCTGGTAGAAGAAATTGGAAGCATGTGTATCAATGCACTGGCTGTTATGGTATTTAGTTTCTTTGTGGCAATGATCTTAAATGAGAAATTCAAGGGACGTGCTTTTGTAAGAGCAATCTTCTTCCTGCCTGTGATCCTTTCTTCCGGCGTTATACTCGGGGTGGAATCCAATAATGCATTATTGTCCAGTGTGCAGGATATGATCCAGGAAAATGGCTCCAGCAACAGTATTACGGTAGCCATTCAGGATATACTGATGACTTCCGGTATGGGTTCCAAAATCTTTGAGGTTGTCTTCGATATTGTGGATGGTATCTATGATGTAGCTATTGCTTCGGGTATTCAGATTATTATTTTCCTGTCAGGATTGCAGACAATTTCAGAAAGTATGTATGAAGCGGCTGCAATTGAAGGATGTACGAAATGGGAAAGTCTGTGGAAGATCACGTTCCCAATGATCAGTTCTCTGTTTTTGGTAAATTGGATTTATACCATCATAGATTTCTGTATGAGGTCAGATAATGCGGTAATGGAAAAGATAAGTGATGAAATGATCGTTCAGATCAACTATGGATATTCATCGGCCCTGGCGTGGGTGTATTTCCTGATCGTTATGGTCATCATAGGCATAAGCTCACTCATTATCTCAAAGGGGGTTTACTACTATGAGTAAGAAGACAAAAACAGCATATCAAACAATAGGTTTCTGGGAAAGAAATCGAAGATCTCAGGGGTATTTATTAAAAAAGACTGTGCGAAATATTGTCTATAAAATTGCAAGAGCAGCTTTGTTATTCGGTATGTGTTTTATGATCTTACAGCCTATACTGAATAAAATTTCTATCAGTTTTATGGCAGAGGAAGATTTGTATAATCCTATGATCATTGCGATACCGGAACATTTTACGAAAGCAAATTATGAACTGGCTGCACAGTTTATGTCCTATGGGACTTCGATCATAAACACGATTGTGGTCTCGCTGACAATAGCTGTTCTGCAGATCGCAGTATGTACACTGGTAGGTTATGGTTTTGCCAGATTTGATTTTCCGCTGAAGAAGTTCTGGTTCTTATGTGTTATGCTGGTCATTGTCGTACCGCCTCAGACTATTTCAACATCCTTATATCTGCATTTCAGATATTTTGATCTGTTTGGAATTATAGAGGCCGTGACAGGATCGAGTTTGAATTTGAGAGATTCGGTGTTGCCATATTATCTGATGAGTGCAGGGTGTATGGGATTAAAAAACGGGTTGTACATATTTATGATTCGCCAGTACTTCCGCAATATTCCTAAGGAATTGGAAGAGGCGGCATACGTGGACGGATGCGGCACCTTGAAGACATTCGTAAGAATTATGCTTCCGGATGCCAAACCGATTTTAACATCCTGTTTCCTGTTTGCGTTCGTATGGCAGTGGACAGATAAATTTTATTCCAAGATGTTCCTGGGCAATATAAAACTTCTTTCAACGCAGTTAGCGATGATCGCGGACCGGCTGGATTTTTATATTGTAAATACCTTGGGAAATCCGGCAGGAGCATCTATCGGATATACAAACTGTATTACATCTACAGGTACTTTGATGGTAATTGTACCGTTGCTGATTTTATATCTCTTTGCACAGAAAGGTTTTGTGGAAAGCTTAAGCACTTCGGGTATTAAGATGTAAAACGCAAAGAACTATTTTGTATATTATTCCTGAAAGGAACTTGCTGTCCCAGAAAGTGCAGGTGAATGAAAAAGGAATCATATAAAGAAAAAAGGAGGAAAAAAATGAAAAGCAGATTTGTAAAGAAATTAATCGCAGCATCGCTTGTAACTGCAATGTCAGTATCTATGGTTGCCTGCGGAGAGAACACCGATGATGCTCCTCAGAGCAGTACATCTTCGGAAGAGTCAGATGATTCTGAAAAGTATACGGTCATTACTGATGATGAAGGAAATCCTATTGATTTGGGAGGAATTGAAGTTGTCATCCGTGACTGGTGGACTCCAAGCGAAGAAGAAGAACCGAACAACGCTTATGAAGAGGCACGTCAAGAATATCGCGACTGGATTCAGGAAACGTATAACTTTACGATCAAAGAAATGGCTATTTCCGACTGGGGTTCAGCTCCTGAAGATTTCTTAAATTATGCGACCAGCGGTGGAGATGAATATTATGTATTTGCGCTTCGCCCGGGCAGCGAATTAGTAGCTGCACTGAACAGTGGTTTAATGTATGACTTGTCTACGCTGGACTGTCTGGATTTCTCTGAAGAGAAATGGCAGGCAAACGGTGTTCATGAAGTGATGTCTAAGGGTGATGCGATTTATGGTATGAGAGGTATTGCTCCAGAACCGAAAGGCGGCATATACTTTAATAAGAGATTATTGGAGGAAGCCGGAATTACAGCAGATTCCATCTACGAATTACAGGAAAATGGAGAATGGACCTGGGATAAATTCGAAGAACTCTGTTCACAGGTTCAGGCGGATACCGATAACGATGGTGTGATTGACCGTTATGCAATGGTTAATTTTCGTTCCACCTTCTATAATGAAGCTGTTGCATCCAATTATGGCGATTACATCGCTATGGATGAAAATGGAAAATATTACAATGATCTGGAATCCAATGAGACGCTAGATGCATTAAACTGGGCTCTTAGAATGCTGGACACCTATGACTATCCGCAGCCTGAGGGAAGCGAATGGGATTACTGGGTAGAAGCATTCCAGAATGGCAAAGGCGCCTTTATCGCCGGTGAAGCTTATCAGGCAAGCGGTGACTGGGCGAACATGGAAGACGATTTCGGTTTTGTGTGCTTCCCGAAAGGACCTGCAGCAGATGACTATACCAACATCCGCAGCGACAACGTGTATGTAATCCCGGCTTGTTATGATGCCGAGAAAGCATGGAAGATTGCATTTGCTTATGATCTTTATACAGATCCGGTTCCTGGATATGAAGATTATAACGATGCGTTGTCAGGATATTATGATTCTTTCAGAGATACAGAGTCTGTTGACTTGACGATCACAAGATTGATGGAAAACGGAAGAGTCACCTACCATAATATGATCCCGAATCTGGATCTTGGTGCAGATTTACTCTGGGGTATCAGCAAAGATAATACTCCGGCACAGGCGGCTGAGGCAATCAGAAATACCTGGGCGTCTTATCTGGAAGAAGCAAATAAATAAATTGAAAGGGGGTGTTTCTGGGCGCCCCTTTTCTTGAAGTTAAGGAGAAATTTTCATGACAGTAATTGCAAAAAACCCTATTATGCCAGGATTTTATCCGGATCCTTCCATTTGTGCAGTGGGAGAAGATTATTATTTGATCAATTCAACGTTTGCTTATTTTCCCGGGCTTTCTCTCATGCACAGCAAAGACCTTGTACATTGGGAACAGATTGGCAATGTGATGGACAGAAAATCTCAATTGCCTTTGAAAGAGGCAGGGCACTCCGCAGGATTGTTTGCGCCCACGATCCGGTATCATGAAGGCGTTTTTTATGTAATCTGTACGAATGTGTCTTATGGCGGCAATTATATCGTAACAGCATCAAATCCGGAAGGACCATGGTCTGAGCCATATTATATTGAGGGAGCAGACGGCATCGATCCAAGTCTGTTCTTTGATGAGGATGGAAAATGTTATTATATTGGTACTCATCCCAATCCGGAAGGCTGTAAATATGATGGTGACTGGTATATATGGATCCAGGAACTTGATGTAAAAACCATGAAACTGGTGGGTGAACACAAAAATGTGTGGAATGGCGCCATGAAAAATATCGTATGGCCGGAAGGTCCTCATCTGTATAAAAAAGGCGAGTATTACTATATCATGCACGCAGAAGGCGGTACAGGACCTGATCATGCGGTAACGGTTTGCAGAAGCAAAAATATCTGGGGACCTTATGAAAATAATTTCTGCAATCCTATTTTGACACATAGACATCTTGGGCGTGACTATCCTGTTAAATATGTAGGACATGCAGATCTGATTGAAACACCTGCAGGTGAGTGGTATATGACTATGCTGGCAGTAAGACCCAAGGAAGGGTATACCACGATGGGACGGGAAACATTCCTTGCGAAAGTGGTTTGGGAGAATGACTGGCCCGTTGTAAATCCAGGTGCAGGAATGTTGACAGATACCGTAGAGATCGAACTGCCGGAGTGGAGACCGGAAACGGATGTAAATTCCTACACATACAGAACAGGTGCTAAGACCTGTGTACCGGGAAGCAGCAGGGAATATGATTTTACCAATATGAAAGTTCTTGGAGATGAATTTTTGTTCCTTAGAAATCCGGAAGAAAATATGTATCAATTAACAGAAAAAGGTCTGAATCTGCATTTCAGTCCTGTTACACTGAAAGAGAAAGCGAGCCCGTCTTACATTGCCATCAGACAGCAACATCACAGGTGTAAAGTAGAAGCATGCTTGAAAACAGATGGTCTTACTTCGGCAAGAAGAGCCGGGATTGCAGTCGTACAGAGTGATGAATATCAGTTACGCGTTGAAGTAGGTGACAGCAAAGCGGACGTAATTCTGTGCGAAAAAGGAATGGATCAATGTGTTGGCTCCGCGGTTGTGGAAGACAAAGAAGTGGTGCTTTCTATTGCCATAGATGAGTTGAAAGCGACTGTGGGAATGAAAGACAGTAAGAGGGAGATTATTCTGGCAGAAGATGTGGATATTCGCGCATTATCAACAGAAGTAGCAGGCGGGTTTGTAGGATGTACAGCAGGTATCTATGCAGTGGCTGAAGGAGAAGAGGCAGATGGATATGCCATGTTTAAGAGCCTTTCTTATGAGGGAAGAGAAGGCAAGTGAATGTGGCAGTTATTTTGTGGTCGATGTACTCTAAGTCTTATATCGTAACAGACATCCGGGATATTTTTCTTTTTGGTGATCTGTTTTTTAAAAAGGAGAAACAATTGTGAGTGATTTTTTTAATTGGGATAATAAATTCATGACTGCAATGTCAAAGGCCAGCGATGCAATCCTTTTAGGTATTCTTTGGATTGCATGCTGTCTCCCGATCGTTACAGTTGGAGCATCGTCCGCTGCGTTTTACTATGCATATCACAAGGCAGTTCGGCAGAGAAGGGGATATGCCTGGAAAGAGTTTTTCAGCGCCTTTAAATCAAACTTTAAATCTGCTATCATCATTTGGCTTATTATTTTGGGCCTGTATCTTGTGACCGGAATGGATTGTTATATTTTGTATACGTCATTGGAAACCACGGATCACGCATTGTTTTTGCTGCTGATGATCATGATCGTGATTGCCTTAATAACGATATGGGGAATCTACGTGTTTCCGTATCTGGCGCGTTTCGAAAATACTACGAAAGTGATCATAAAAAACAGTATAGCGGTTATGGTCATGAATAAATCATGGTCATTATTGCTTCTCGTGATTTTTGTGGCAGCGGCAGCGCTGTTTCTTCTGGTTCCGCCGGCTGCAATTTTTGTGCCAGCCTTTTACATGTGGGTGGATAACAAAATTTTAGAACTGATTTTCCGGAAATACATGAGAAAAGAAGATTTAGAAAAACAGATAGAATTGGACAGAGCAAAATCTGGTATGATTTAAGCGATAACTTTGATTTTGCAAATTCTATCGTTTCATTTAATTACTGTCAGGAAGGAGCAGATATGCGAAAAAAAAGGACCAGCAATGCGTTAAAAGGGATTGCGAGTTGTATGATCTGTGCATGGTCTTTATGTGCCTGCGGAAATGTTGCCGAGGATTCATCGGACCGTAAAGTAATGGAAGAGAGCAAAGCAGCAGAATATGAAGCTTTGTTTGATGAAATTGAGGCGATTACGCCGTACAAATCATTGAGCAATACCAATCCGATCATGACTCAGAGATTTGGTGCAGATCCATACGCTATGGTTTATAAGGATCGGGTTTATTTCTATATGACCGGAGATACTTTTGAATATGATGCAGATGGAAGTGTAACGGAGAATACTTATGGAAAGATCAATACCATCAGCGTAGTTTCAACAACGGATATGGTGAACTTTGAAGATCATGGTACAGTATATGCAGCGGGTTCCAAAGGAGCTGCTAAATGGGCAGCTAATTCTTGGGCTCCGGCAGCGGCATGGAAAGAAATCGATGGAGAAGTAAAATTTTTCCTGTATTTTGCAAATTCCGGCGGAGGGATTGGCGTATTGACTTCGGATAGTCCGACAGGACCCTTTGAGGATCCGTTAGGAGAAGCGTTGATCAACAATCATACACCGAATTGTGCAGATGTCATATGGATTTTTGATCCTGCAGTTCTGGTGGATGATGACGGAAGAGCATATCTTTATTTTGGCGGAGGTGTTCCTGAGGGGCAGGCTGCCAATCCTGGGACAGCCAGAGTGGTGGAACTGGGAGAAGATATGATCAGCATTGCAGGTGAGCCGGTAATCATAGATGCGCCTTATGTATTTGAGGATTCCGGTATACATAAATACAATAATAAGTATTATTACACCTATTGCTCCAACTGGGATGTGGATCAGGCGGGAACAGATCAATACGGGTTCGAAAGCGGAGAAATTGTGTGCATGGAAAGCGAAAGTCCATTGGGACCGTTCACCATAAAAGAAACCATTTTAGAGAATCCGGGGAAATATTTCGGATTAGGCGGAAACAATCATCATTGTGTGTTTTCTTTTAAGGATCATTGGTATATTACCTATCACACCAGAGTATTGGAAGGAAATATGGGGATTGAAAAGGGGTATCGCTGTACTCATATTGATTCTTTTACCATGCAGAAGGATGGCAGTATTGGTCTGATAGATCAGACCCTTCAGGGCAGAGAACAGTTATCTTATGTGGATGCCTATCAGCGTCATAGTGCAACGGAAGTGGCAGTGATGAGCGGTATGAGTACAGTAGCAGGAGATGCAGTTACTGATTTCTATGGTTCGGGAACCACGGCGCTCGGAAAAATCCAAACAGGTTCTTTTGTTAAGGTACAGGGTGTGGATTTCGGGGAAGGAGCACCTTCCAAATGGATCGCAGAGATTAAGAATGCAAGTGGAGAAGTTGGAGTGATACAGCTTCGTGCAGATGGATTAAATGGAGATATACTGGGCTATCTGACCATCGATGCCAATACCGGTACAAATTATGCAGAATTTGAGACAAATTTGAATACCGGTATTACAGGTGTACATGATGTGTATATGATTTTCTATGGAGAGGAATATGAGGTGTTATCCTGGCAGTTTGAAAAATAAATAGGGATTAATTGTAAGGAGAGGGAAAGTTATGGCGTATTTACTAAGTTACACTCGTTTACCTGTCGACAGTGTAATTTATGATCCGAGACTGGCATACAGTATGCACCTGGCGATCAGTGAGGACGGTGAAAATTACCAGGCGCTGAATCACAATTCCGGTGTACTGTTTGTGAAGGCAACCGAGAATGAAGATGGTTCTTTGACACCATGGAGTTTGAAAAATCCTGTGATCCTGGAATTGAAAGATGGAGGTTTTGGAGTAGTAGCCGAAAGAATCGGCGCCGATGGAGAAGAGGATACGGAAAGCGCAGGAAAGTTTCTTTATTTTACCACAAAAGACTTTTTGGATTATACAGAAGTAGGATTTCTGTCGAAAGAAGAAGCGGAAGAAAAGAAAAGAGAAGGCAATGCAGACCGTATGAAAGTACCTGCAGCAGAAAAATTGGAAATTCAAGGGGTTGTTCCGCAGAATGTCCTTGAGATTTCAGAAAGCGTGGCGGACAGACTGCGTAAAAAACTTCTGACGCCGGTAAACTGTGGTATGGAGTTCCCTGAGCAGGTAGAGGCATCCAGTGCAGAAGAACTGGAAAAATATCGGGCCATGGCTTTCTATACAGATGGTACAAAGGTAGCGAAAAGAGTGGATTGGGACTTGAGTACCGTGGATTTTGCAGTGCCGGGAACGTATAAGATAAAGGGAAACGTGCATCAGGAACATTTTGAATTTCCGATTGCGTTTTATCGTGCCGATCCTTGTGTGGCGAAGTGGAAGAATAAATATTATTTTATTGCAACGAATGATGCGGACGATAATCATACGCTTTATATCAGAGAAGCGGATACGATTCCGGAGCTGGTAAATGCAGAAGAAAAACTGATTTTGGATTCCACGACTTACCCTCATGTTGGAAATCTGCTCTGGGCACCGGAGTTTCATGAGATAAATGGTAAGCTTTATATTTTCCATGCAGCTACTCCGGATGAATTTTTCAAAGAAGAAAGCCATGTAATGGAATTGCGTGAAGGCGGAAATCCTTCCTGTAAGGAAGATTGGTCTGAGCCGAAGAGAGTCGTATGTCCGGACGGCAGTGATCTTTGTGAAGCGGGTAAAGAAATTACGTTGGATATGACTTGTTTTGAATGGGAAGGAGATTATTATGTAATCTGGTCCCAGAGACAATTTCTGCCGAAAGATTTAGGGGCGTGGCTCTATATTGCAAAGCTGAATCCACAGGAACCCTGGAAATTATTGACAGACCCGGTGGTGTTATTGAAGCCGGATTACGGATGGTCCAACAATCATACCTTTGTAGTGGAAGGACCTTTTGCGCTTCCACGGGAGAATAAACTGTATGTGACCTTCTCAGGAGCGGCAGTCGATACTTCTTATGTAGTAGGATTATTAAGTATCGAAAAAGGAAAGGATTTGTTACAGCCTGAAAACTGGAAGCAGGGAAATTATCCGATCCTGACTGCAAGAAGTGTAGAAAGCGAGTATGGTACCGGACATAATGCTTATGTGACCGACGAGGATGGCACCGTTTGGAATACCTATCATGCACGCCCGGGAGTGGAAGGAGTAAGAAGCAGCGGCATCCGCAGAGTGCATTTTGATATCGATGGAGCGCCGATGCTGGATGTGACGGAAGAATTGGATCTGTCAGAAGCGTTTGCACAGGTAGAGACGTGTGTCGTCGTGCGGTAAGCCCTGAAACAGATGAGACGCGCTGGATGTGTCGTGGTTACGTAAACGGGAGGTGTGTAATGAAAGAAATCGCAGGGAAAAAAGTAATACTGACAGAGGGTGAGTTTCTCCGTCGTGAAGAAGCAAACAAACGTTATTTGATGAAGCTTGAGACTCCTTATTTATTACGCAGCTATTTACATGAGGCAGGCAGATATTCCGGGAGAGGACCTGATGCAGAAGCCTTTGGAGGCTGGGAAGATCTCAGCTGCCAGCTAAGAGGACATTTCCTGGGACATTGGTTGTCGGCAGCGGCGCTGCATTATCAGGAAACGGAAGATGTAGAGTTAAAAGCAAAAACAGAAGTCATTCTGAAAGAACTGGAGCTTTGCCAAAAAGATAACGGCGGAGAATGGGTATGCCCGATTCCGGAAAAATATTTGTACTGGATAGGAAAGGGAAGGAACATCTGGGCGCCGCAATACAATATTCATAAGCTTTTTATGGGGCTGATCGATGTATATCGAATGATGGAACAGCCAAAGGCGCTTTCCATAGCAGATAAACTGGCGGATTGGTTTTATCGATGGAGCGGCAGATATACCAGGGAAGAGTTTGACGATATTCTGGATATGGAAACCGGCGGTATGCTTGAGGTTTGGGCAGACTTATATGAAATTACGGGTCAGGAAAAATATAAGATTCTGATGCAGCGGTATAATAGGAGCAGATTGTTTGAACCACTATTGGAGGGAAAAGATGTATTGACAAATATGCATGCCAATACTACGATTCCGGAAGTCCTTGGCTGTGCCAAAGCGTATGATGTCACAGGAGAAGAAAAATGGCTGCATATTGTTGAACAATATTGGAAGTGTGCGGTTACAGACAGGGGATGTTTTGCTACAGGTGGCCAGACGCAGGGAGAAATCTGGACACCTATGAAAAAACTGAAAGCAAGACTTGGTGATAAAAATCAGGAACATTGTACCGTTTATAACATGATACGTTTGGCAGAATTTTTGTTTCGGCAGACGAAGGATCCTGCCTATATGCATTACATTGAATACAATGTTCAGAATGGTATTATGGCTCAAACGTATTGCCCGGAAGGCGGTCTGTTAACTTATTTTTTGCCGATGAAAGCTGCAAGCAGGAAGGAATGGGCCGGAGAAAGAGACAGTTTCTTCTGTTGTCATGGAACTATGGTACAGGCGAATGCTGCATGGAACCATCGTTTGTATTATCAGGAAGATGATCACTTGTATGTGACTATGTATGCCGATTCGCAAGTGTCTTTTGAAATGCAGGGCCGGAAGATTTGCCTTACACAGAATCAGGATTATATGAACGGAAGTCTGATGACCTGTTCGGAAAACAATGCCAAACAGACCATAAATGAAACAGTCAGTGCTTATGCGAATAAACCTGATTTCAGAAAATATGTTTTTACAATACATACACAGGAAGACACCCCATTTCATTTGATGCTTCGCATACCAGACTGGATCAGGGAAGACGCAATGGTTTACATAAACGATGATCTGTATGTAAAGACCAATAATACCGCGAAATTTGTCGCGATAAACAGGGTTTGGAGGAACGATGACAAAGTGACCGTACTGCTTCCGATCGGATTAAAATTTATCCCTCTGCCGGATGATGCGTCCATGGGAGCCTATCGGTATGGAGCCGATGTACTGGCAGGTATTACAGAGAAAGAACGTATCTTAAAGTTGGAGACGGAGAAACCGGAAGATGAGCTTTCTGCTGATACCGAACGGCAGTGGGGAGAGTTCCGTACCTTTTACCGGACAGAAAATCAGGATCCGGGTATTAGTTTCAAAAAGCTGAATGAGATTGGTAACGAACCATATCAGATCTATTTTAAAGTGAAATAAAGCATATGAGGTCCAAATACTCCAAGGAATGTCTGGACCTTATTTTTAACTTCTTATTTTTTACCTTCTCTGCAGGGCAAAGGTTTTTATTGTGCAATTAATATTTCTAAAACAATTTTCAAACACGCTCTAGTGGTGCATCCTTTTAGAATCAGTACTTTAACAATGTAGACTATTCTGTTATACTCTTTTAAAAAACGGTATAGGAGGATGCTAAGATGCCACGCTACAAGGTTACTCTGACAGAGGAGGAAACACAACAGTTAAAAGCGATCATTCGAAAAGGCGGAAAGGGGTATCGCATCCGGCATGCACAGATCCTTTTAAAACTGGATGAAAAGCCAGAAAATAAATCCTGGACTTATGACCGGATCAAAGAGGCATTTGGAGCATCCCACAGCACGACTGCTAACATTGCAAAGCGCTTCGTTATGGAAGGTCTGGATGCCGCTTTGGAAAGAAAAAAGCAACAAAACCGAAGACGTAAAGTGACCGGCGAAGTTGAGGCACATATCTGTGCGATCGCCTGTTCGGAACCGCCGGAAGGTGCTGGTCACTGGACCATGCAGGCAATCGCAGATGAATTGATCCGTCTGGAAGTTGTGGATTACATTACAGATACTACCGTCTGTAATGTAATGAAAAAAATGAGATCAAACCGTGGCTCGTTGAGGAATGGTGCATTCCAAGAGCAGATGCGGAGTTTGTAGCAAAAATGGAAGATGTGCTGGATGTTTATCAGCGTCCTTATGATCTACGCAGGCCGGTTGTCTGCATTGATGAAACGAACAAACAGCTGATCAAAGAAGAACGGCTGCCCTGCAAGCCTGGCTCTCCGGAAAAGGTAGATTCCGTATATATCCGGAATGGGGTGGCAAATGTCTTCATGATCTCGGAACCTCTGGCGGGAAAAAGAGATACCGTTGTGACAAAGACCCGAACGGCTGTGGATTTTGCAAATATCTTAAAATATACTGCCGATGAATTATATGCGGAAGCAGAAAAAATCGTCCTTGTCACCGATAATCTCAATACGCATTCCCCTGCGTCGTTATACAAAGCATTTTCGCCAGAAGAGGCACGCAGGCTGGCGGAACGCTATGAGTGGCATTACACGCCGGTACATGGAAGCTGGCTGGATATGGCAGAAATAGAAATAGGGATCATGAGCCGTCAGGCATTATCCAAACCATTACCAGATTTAGAAAGCTTTAGAGAACAGGTCCGGAACTGGACAATCAAAAGAAATGCAAAACAGTCGAAAATAAACTGGCAGTTTACAACGCAGGATGCAAGGATAAAGTTATCCAGGTTATATCCGACAATACTTTAAAAACTAGGTGGATGCACCACTAGTAACAAACAAGAAAAGGAAATAAAGAGGAGGTCTCTAAAAATGAAGAAGAGTAGTTTTGTTGCGATGATTTTGGGGATTATCAGCTGTCTGTTTTTTGGTTTGGGAATGTGCATGGCAATGATTCCGGAATGGAATGCGTTTACACCTGGAGTTGTCGTTGGATGTGTAGGTATTGTTTTTGCCTTGATCACAGTATTTGTATGGAGAAAAATGGAGCATAAACAGCCGATTAAAATTACGGGAAAAGCGGTATTGACAGCGGTTATTGGTGGTGTAGGTGCTCTTGCCCTGGGTGCCGGGATGTGTTTCTCCATGGTGTGGGGCAGCATGATTCTGGGTATCGTGATCGGTATCGTCGGAATTATCATTTTGCTTTGTCTGATACCGTTGTGTAAAGGACTGAAATAAGACAAAAATAAATGCGCTTGCAATCAATAGGTCGGGATGGTATTATGTAAACATGACAGGGATGGGTTTTGGGACCTTTCGGAGAGTGGGAGAAAACCGAAAGGAGGAATCATTATCCAAAAAACAAAAATGGACAGAGACGCTGTCCGAACCCTCGCAAACCATGAAAAACGTGTGGAAGAAGCAAGAAAATTTAATCTTTTAAGCAATGTGTTTATGTCTGTGGCATTGAATGACATACCGGCCTGTCAGTATGTGCTGCGGATCCTGACAGGGATCGAGGACCTGGTTGTGAAGGAGGTGCGGTCTCAGTATCGGATTTCTAAGATCCATTCGCACGATGCGATTCTGGATATTCTGGCGGAGGACGGGACTGGGAAACTTTACAATCTGGAGATCCAACGCGCCGATACGATAGATCATGCCAGACGTACCAGATTTTACGGCGCAATGATCGACAGCGAATATCTGGAAAAAGGGAAAACCTATGCAGAGCTGCCGGATGTATACGTCATCTATATCAGTGAGACAGATTTGTGGAAGGCTGGATATACCACATATCCTGTGGAAAAACATTTCGGAAATACCAGTATCCCTTATGAGGATGGACAACATATTTTGTATGTGAATGCGGCTGTAGATGATGGGTCGGAAACTGCAAAGCTGATGCAGTATTTCAAGACGGCAGATCCAAATGACATGACGCACGGTGATCTTTCAAAGAGGGTACATTATCTCAAAGGCGAAGAAGGAGGTTATCAGGAAATGTGTGAAATATCTGAAAAGATCTATAGAGAAGGCATGGAAGATGGGATAGCGCAGGGAATAGAACAAGGAATAGCACAGGGAGTGGCGCAGGGAATAGCACAAGGTAAACTGGAATCTCAGAAAGAAACGGTGAAAAGCCTTGCAGAGATAGGAATGGCTGTGGAGGATATTGCGAAAGCAATGAAAGTCAGTGCAGAACAGGTGCAGGAATGGCTTTCAGAAAGCGAGAGTCCGGCAGAGTAAAAAATAGTTGTTTAAAACGTATGACAGAGAACGGTTGAAAATGTAAGGCTTCAGCCGTTCCCTGTTTTTGTATGGCAGCTGAACGGTCACACTCTTTTTCTGCTTGCAAGTTTCCCGGTTGTCTGGTATGTTAAGGTTAAAGTCTGTAGCTAAGAAGCTGAGCAGAAAGGAAGGGATGGAATGAACGAATTATATGAAATGATTGAAAAAAAGATCCGGGAATCCGGGTATCCGAGGGAAATTTCCGGAATGGATGTCTACGATGATATCTGTGATCAGATGGAAGGCAAGGAGAACGGAGCGTACGTCCTGCTGTCGAAATTTGAGGAGGATGTAATTTTTGAGTATCATATTACGGTGATGGACGACGAGTTCAATCTGGGAATCCTGACGATGCGGACGCCGGAAGGTGTTTTTGAGACAAATTTTGACGAGTGATCCGGAAGGGGAATGGAGGGTTAGCAATGAGGAAAACAATTCAGGTAGAGGTAAGAGAACCACAGTATTCGGTGACAACCAATATTACTTTCGCACAGGTGGATGCGTGGTTTGGACATACACGGCAGGATCTGAAAATGGACCTGATTTATCCGGAGGACAGCACAAAGGATTATCCGTGTGTTGTATGGATCTGCGGGGGCGCATGGCAGAGTATGGACAAATCCGCACATCTGGCGTATCTTTCCGGACTGGCGCGGGAAGGGTTTGTCGCAGCGTCGGTGCAGTACCGTACGAGCAATGAGGCTAAGTTTCCGGCGCAGCTGCAGGATGTTAAGGCGGCAATCCGTTATCTGAGAGCACATGCGGGAAGATATCATATCAATGCGGAAAAGATCGGTGTGATGGGCGAATCCGCAGGCGGCTATCTCACCTGTATGGCTGCACTTGCCAAAGATCCGGTTTACGATGTTGGGGAATACCTGGAATATTCCAGTGAAGTGCAGGCGGCCTGCCCGTGGTATCCGCCGACGGATTTCCGTGGTTTCCATTATGAATCTGCGGAGCAGTGTGCGGCGTCTCCGGAATCTCTGCTGATGGGGAAAAATGTTATGAGAAATCAGGAGGAAGGGCTGGCGGCATGTCCGGTGAGCTTTGTGACAAAGGACGCTCCGCCGTTTCTGATCATTCATGGGGAAGAGGATCATACCGTGCCGTTTTCCCAGGGAGTGTTGATCTATGAAGAGCTGGAAAAGGCGGGATGCGATGTGACCCTGCTGGCGATTGAGGGAGCGGATCATGCGGATCTCCGGTTCTTCCAGAGAGAGATATGGCAGGAGATCACGAAATTTTTTAAAGAGAAATTATAAGGGTTTCCGGCATTCCAAAAAGTGTACAGGAACAGAGAACTGGAAAATCTATACGGTGGAAAGGAACTATGTGATGAGCGAGAAGGCAGAGTAATCGGCGGCGTCTGATTGGAATCAGGAGGAAACAGAAAGTATGAGAATTGCATTGATCAATGAAAACAGCCAGGCTGCAAAGAACGAAATGATCTGCAGCGTGCTGAAAAAAGTTGTGGAGCCGATGGGGTATGAAGTGCGCAACTATGGGATGTATTCAGCGGAGGATGAATGCCGGACCACCTATGTGCAGGTGGGAATCCTGGCGGCAGTGCTTCTGAACTCCGGCGCGGCGGATTATGTGATCACAGGCTGCGGATCAGGATCAGGGGCGATGCTCGCCTGCAATTCCTTTCCAGGCGTGATCTGCGGTCTTGCCGAGGATCCGCTGGATGCTTACGCATTCGCTCAGATCAACGACGGAAATGCCCTTTCCATTCCATATGGAAAAGGTTTTGGATGGGGCGGAGAGCTGAATCTTCAGTATATTTTTGAAAAGCTTTTCTGCGAGGAGAGCGGACAGGGATATCCGAAGGAACGCGGGCCATTCATGCAGAAAAACAAAAGGATCCTGGATGAAGTGAGGAAAGCGGCTTATCGTCCGCTGACAGATATTCTGAAAGACCTTGATCCGGAA
>ERZ1643250.986-NODE-986-length-26879-cov-7.614711_pt1 | contig 26879 bp, 22 predicted proteins | sample MGYA00579262_ERZ1643250 | MGnify/ENA primary metagenome ERZ1643250 (study PRJEB29033, sample SAMEA4952265) | chicken gut metagenome | biome: Broiler Chicken; feature: Gastrointestinal Tract; material: Caecum | place: Ireland | collected 2018 | study: Broiler... | reverse complement strand
AAATGTTACAAATATGTTAAAAACACTTAACAAATAGAAATATTTATGATATAATCTCCATTGAAGCATGAAAATAAGTAACAAGTATGTAATATTTTATGCAGGAGGTTGTATTATGAATTGTGTGAAAAAAAGACTGGGCCTGCTGTCAGTGATGGCAATGATGGGCCTTGCCTGTCTCGCACCGCAGAGGGTATCCGCGGCGGAGGCTCCATACAATCCACAGGAAACAGCGCAGACACAGGCACCACAGACGCAGGCACCACAGGCAGCGGAAGCGCCGGCACCAACACCAACGATAAAATTAAATAAATCAAAAAAATCTCTGGAAAGAGATGATACGCTGAAGCTTCGCGCGAAGATCAGGAATTCTTCCACGAAGAAGATTGTCTGGAAGTCCAGTAAGAAGCGGGTGGCGACCGTCGATAAGCGTGGCATGGTCACCGCCAGGGATAAAGGGAAAACCGTCATCACTGCCACGATTTCCGGAACAAACATCAAAGCACAGTGTGTGGTCACAGTGAAGAATTACGTGACCATGTGGGTGAAGACCACCGGTTATTGTAACTGTGCAAGCTGTGCGGGACAGTGGGCAGGAGCTGCTACAGCCAGCGGCACGAGACCTCGTGAGAACCGCACCATCGCCGTGGACAAGAATCTCATTCCTCTGGGAACCAAGGTAAAGATTGGCGATGAGACATATGTGGCGGAAGATACCGGCGGAGCCATCAAGGGAAGAAAGATTGATGTGTACTATGCCAGTCATGGAAAGGCCATGGCCCACGGAGTAAAATATCAGAAAATCAAAGTTTATATTTAAAACAAAAAAGAAATGCAGAAAAAGGAATGTATCGGATGTCTCCAGTGTGAGGAGATATGCCGTACATTCCTTTTTGTTTTGCAAATATTTCATTGGATTACGATTCATAAAATCATTTGTAAAATGAGAAAATTTACCGTAAAGATTAATGAGAAAATTTATGGATATGCTTTTTGATGGCCTCGAAGCTTTCCTGGCTGATGACATGTTCAATGCGGCAGGCGTCATTATTGGCGATATCCTTTGGGACGCCGAGGGATTCCAGAACTTTGGCGATCACTTTGTGACGTTCATAGATCATCTCGGCAATGGCCCGTCCTTCATCAGTCAGATAAATATAACCGGCGTCGGTCATGGTGATCTGCTTTTTCTCCCGCAGATTCTTCATGGCGATGCTCACGCTGGACTTCTTGAAATCCAGTTCGTTGGCCACATCCACGGAACGAACTACAGGGAGTCTTTCACTCAGAATTAAAATGGTCTCCAGATACATCTCAGCAGATTCGTTGCTTTTTTCTCTCAATGTTATCACCTCAATATACTTTCTTAGCTGGATATTTTGTTTACTATATCATAAAAGGATGAATAATTCAATTCCCGCAGGGAAAACAAAAATGCCGGGAAACGAAAAAAAGTTCTTGACTTCTAATGAGTGTTAGTATATACTAACGTCAGAAACAGACAGCAAGTGATGACAGACGCAGCTGCTGTTTGGAGACAAGAAAGAAGCAGCCGGAAAGGAGATTGTCATGGGTACAGTAATTGCAGGCGTAGTACTTTTAGGTATCGTGGGACTGGCAGTCAGAAGTATGGTTCGCGATAAGCGCAGTGGAAAGTCCCTTCAGTGTGGTGGGGACTGTAAGCATTGCGGAGGGCATTGTCATTAATTTTCAGATACTCATCATTAATTTTTGATCCAGTCAGAAATTATGAGTGTTCATATTTTATCCTTTTTTAGTTTAGAGATTATGTGGTTGAAGCGGCCCCCATGTTTTATGGGGGCTGTTTCCATGTCCGTAAAGAATATTTTATTGATGAGAAATTACCTCAACAATGGAAGTTTCCCGGATTCGTTTTGCCGGTCCGAAGACGGCCGCTGCACAGGAAAGTACTGTTACCAGCAGGATGACCGCGTAGGCTTCCAGTGGGAACTGCCAGCTTTCGTTCCAGCGATCGTAAATGAGCATCTGCCAGAGATAATAATGAAGGGGAAGCCCGATGAGGCTGCCGCAAAGTATGCCGGATATGGCATAGACGGAGGTTTCCGCGCCGATCATTCCGATGAGCTGACGGATCTCGATACCCACGGCCCGCATGGCGCCGTACTGCTTGATGCGGGCGGAGACGCTCATGGAGATACTGTTGATAATGTTAAAGGCGGCGATCATAGCGATGATGGCCAGAAAACCATAGACGAAGAGGGCGAAGGAGTAAAAGGCTCCTGCGGTCTCCCGGTTGCTGAGTCTCTGGTCAGAGAACGCCAGTTGATCGCCCAGGGAATCCTTGCTGAATTGCCGGATGGCATTGACATCTGTGTCGGTGGCATCAGAAGTCAGCTGGATATCGATGATCGTGTAAGCATTTTTTCCAGTGATGGCCGTGAATGTGTCTTCGGAGCAGATGAGGATCCAGTCGCTGCCGGCAAGATCAAACGGACATTGGTAGAGGGTGTCCGCCACAGTCAGTGTGCCGGCGGAGGTGACAATCTGGTCTCCTGTCTTGAGAGGACGGGCGGCATTGTATCCGGCCAGCACATAATTTCCGTTGCCGGTAACGTTCTGCCGGCTTTCTTTACCGGCAACTTTCTGCGAGTTTTCTTCGCCGGTAACTTTTTGCAGGCTTTTTCCTCCGGCAGTCCAGCCTTTTTGTTCTGCCCATCCAAACTGGTTTTCTTCGTAGGAGATCAGGGTGATGGTTACATTTTTTCCGTGATATTCAGCGGGGATGTCGGCAAATCCGCGGCCGTAAACCCGGGCGACGCCGTCCATGTGCTGAATTTCCTCTGCCAGATTTCTGCTGATGGTGCAGCTGTTGTCTGCCGCGGCCACAGAGAGGTTCGGTGTGTAAGGCTGCAGAGGATTCAGGGCATGATGCATGAAAGTCACGAAGACGGAGAATCCCAGGAATAAGACAATACTGATGGCAAAGGAACCGGTCATGAGCAGAAGGTTCTTCTTGTTTTGTCTGGCATGGTGAAAGCCCAGTGCTGTGTGGATTTTCAGGAAGCGGGTATTGGCGGCCCGGCGGATTTTCGGCTGTCTGGCAGCGTTGCCGGAAACTGCGGTCAGCGGAGATACCCGGGATGCCTTTTTGGCCGGGGAACCGGCGGCCAGGAATACTGTAAGGATTCCGGTCACCGCCCCGGCGGCGATTCCGGTAGCGCTGACGCCGAAAACCGGCAGTTCGGCAAACATGCCGGGACTTAAGAACCGGAGCATGGCGCACAGGATCCATGTCACGGCCAGACCGAGAACGACACCGGCCGGAATGGCGGTTTTGCACCAGTAAAGAGCTTCCAGACGGACAAAACGCATGATCTGTCTGGGTTCTGCTCCCAGACAGCGCAGCATACCGAAGAATTCGGTGCGCCTGGCGACGCTGCTGTTTAAACTGCTGGCGATCATCAGAACGCCGGCGGCCAGCACAAACAGGAACAGCACGACAGCTGCCGCGTAAAGGCCTGTCATATAAGAGTCGCTGCTGTACCCGAGAACCCCCAGGAGGACTGTGTTTTCTCCCACATCATCTTTGCTTAAATGAAATTCTTCTATTATATTGTCAATGGACCGGCGCATGTTGCAGTTCTCCCTGAACTGTACGTAGTAGGTCATATCAGTATCGGTCATGGCGGTATCATTGACGGCTGAGAACAGTTCCCGGTAGGTTTCCAATGACATAAATACAGCGACGGCGTCCACTTTGGAGGTGAGCACTGTGTCCATGCCGAAACCGGAGACTGTGAAAGTTATGGCCTCGCCGGAAGGAATGGTAAGGGTAACCGTGCTTCCGATGTCCACGCCCAGGATGCCCTTGGCATTCTGGGTCAGGAGTATCTGATTCTTCTCATAAGGAAATTCCCCTTCTTCCAGATTGTTCATGATGTCGGTCACCAGCTTGTCTTCCACGCCGCAGATAGCGACTTTGGAGCCGTTTAGTGAGTAATCTTCTTTCAGACGGTAGTTCATCACATCGTACCAGGAAGAAGCGGCTACGTCTGGTCTCCTGGCAATGATGTCAGCGTCCTCCCGGCTGATATTCTGAATGGCCAGATGCCAGTTGCCATTGTTTTGGATGGCACGGATTTTCTGACTGCGAAGTTCCATATCCGCCATGCTGAAAATAGTGCTCACCAGAAAAACGGCGAGGATGATGCACAAAAGAGTCATTCTGTTCTGACGCCGGTGGACTTTTGCGGAGATGCGAATGAGGCTAAGATAACTTTTCATTGCATGTCCCTCCCAGATCCGTTAATCTGCCGTCGCTGACGCGCAATACCCGGTCAGCGGCGGAGGTCAGATTGATATTGTGGGTGATCATCAAAATAGTCTGATGATATTTACGGGAAGCAGTTGTAAGAAGCTCCACCACATCCCGGCTGTTTTGCGAGTCGAGGTTCCCGGTGGGCTCATCGGCCAAAATCAGCATGGGTCTGGTGATCAGCGCCCGGCCGATGGCTGTCCGCTGCTGCTGTCCGCCGGAAAGCTGTCCCGGCAGGTGGTGGCGGCGTTTGGTGAGCCCCAGAACGTCGAGGATTTCGTCCACCGCCGCCTGATCCGGTTTCTGATAATCAAGAAGCAGGGGAAAGATGATATTTTGTTCCACGGTGAGCTCCGGCACCAGATGAAAAGACTGGAAGACGAATCCAATGTTGCGACGGCGGAAAATAGTCCGCTTTTTCTCGGACATGGCAAAAATATCCGTGTTGTTCAGATACACTTTTCCTCCGGAAGGTTGATCCAGGGCGCCGATACAGTTTAACAGGGTGCTTTTTCCGGAACCGGATTCTCCCACGATGGCGGCGAATTCTCCCCGGGATACCGTGAAGGAGACGTCATCCAGCGCCTTCACCGCATTTTCTCCGGAACCGTAAATTTTGGTCAGATGTTCTACTTTTAATATATCCATATATATACCTCCCTGTCCGGCTGTGAAATGATGAAAATGGTTTTTTGCAGAGATTTTCCGGTGCGGACCGGTATTTTCCATCCTGTCCGGACAAGTATATTATGTCAGAGGCAGCTTACAGACCGGTGAATCCGGTCTTACAGTTTTGTAAGCTTTGACAGAAAGGAGAGGACGAAGGAGGTGCCGGTTCCTTTCTGACTCTCCACGGTGAGGAAGCCGCCCTGTCCATCTATGATGGATTTGGCCAGGGGGAGTCCCAGGCCGACGCCCTGGGTGTCGGTGGAATCCGGACTTCGGTAAAAACGCTTGAAAATATGATGAATATCTTCTTCGCGGATTCCTGTGCCGTCATCGGTGACAGTGAGACGGGTCATGGCAGGTGAGCGTTCCCAGGAAATGTGGATCTGTCCGTGGGGATCCGTGTGGTCCAGAGCATTTTTTACAATATTTTCTATGGCTTCTCTGGTCCAGTCTTTGTCACAGTAAAGGGATATTTGTTCATCTCCCCGGAGCAAAAGCCTTTTTTGTTCCCGGACAGCTCTGGTGGTCAGAGCTTCGATGGATTCCCGGACGACAGTTCCGGCGGGATAAAAGTCTTTGTGAAACTCTATGCCGCCGGCGTCCAGACGGGTGAGTTTCAAAAGCGTTTTTATGAGATGTTCCATGCGTGCAGCCGCCTCGGTGGATTTTTCAGAAAATGTCCGGATCGTCTCCGCATTGTCCGGTTCCTCTCTCATGATCTCATGGTACATGGAAAGCGCGGCCAGAGGGGTTTTCAGCTGATGGGAAATATCGGAGATGGTATTTTTCAGGAAACGTTTTTGCTGTCTTTCCGTCTCCTGACCGGACTGCAGGGCGGTGGCCATGGTGTTGATTTTATCAAAAAGATGATAAATTTCCCCGTTTTCAGACTGCGGGAGCAGGCGGGAAAAATCTCCGCCGGTGAAGCGGGTGACAGTCCGGGCCGCTTCCTGACAGAGGGATTCCCGTTTCCGGAGAAAAAAGAAAACAGCGGCAAAAATCAATCCTCCAAAAAGAAAAGCGGAGAGAGGGAAGGCGGTATCCAAAGGGGAGTGCGGCAGTTTTTCTGTGGGAAGTCCCAGTTTGTCGAGAAGTGCATCTCCTGCCGGGGACATTTCATCCCCGGTGATTGCACGGGCACAGATGTCTGCCGGAACCCGCTCATGAAGAAGAACAGTGACCACTGCGTTGTCGTGGGCAAGCATCTTCCGGCTCATCCACTGCCCCTGCAGCTGTTGGAGGATGAAGACCGTGACAAGCTGCAGGACAAATAGGATAAGAATGGTAAAGAGAAGAGTCCTCTGTTGTTTTTCCCGGAAAACAGTCATGATCTCACCTCATTCCACCGGTATCCAAATCCACGGACAGTCACGAGAAGCTCCGGCCGGGAAGGGTTGGTTTCGATTTTTTCCCGCAGACGGCGGATGTATACGGAGAGGGTGTTATCATCCACAAAATGTCCCGCGCCGTCCCAGAGCTCGTCAAGGATCATGCTGCGGGTAACCACCAGCCCGGCGTTGCGCACCAGCAGACAGAGCAGACGGTACTCGGCGGCGGTAAGGTCCAGCGGAGTTCCCCTGAGATACGCCCGGCTGGCCAGCAGGTCAATGCGCACGTCGCCGGAGGTCAGCGCCGGCGTTTCGGATGCGGCCTCCCGGGCCGGGATATCCGGCACCTGATCCGCTTCGGCATGGCTGCCGTGAGCGCCCATGGCACTCCTTCGAAGCAGCGCGTGGATCCTGGAGAATAATTCGCCCAGGCGGAATGGTTTTGTGATGTAGTCGTCTCCGCCGCTGTCCAGACCCCGGATGATATGAACTTCTTCATCGGCAGCAGTCAGGAAGATGATCGGCACAGTGCTGCCGGTTTTGCGCACTTCTTCGCAGAGGGTAAAGCCGCTGCCGTCGGGCAAAGTCACATCCAGAAGCAGCAGATCATAAGAATTGCTGGCCAGCAGCTTTCTCGCTTCGCCCACAGTTCTGGCGGTATCCACAGTAAACTCTTTCTTTTTCAGGCTGTATTCCAGTCCGTCTATGAGGCTTTTGTCGTCTTCCAGAAGCAGAATATGTTGCATATTTCATTTCCTCCCCGGTAAATCAATTCTAAAATACTTTGTCACAATGCCATTATTATAGTCCATCTGCTTTGCAAGTTGCAAGGGCGGCAGGGGAGCGGCCATTGCCGGTGGTGTCCGGCGGCCGGACGCTGAAAAAGGCGGGGACCGGCGTGTGATCCGCAAAGAAAAACTGATTTTTACCTTTTAAAGCGACGGAAAAAATGGTAGACTATAACCCGGAAAAGAAAACTGTCAGGAAAAGGAAGTACTTGTATGAAAATGATTATTCAGTTTATGAAGGATTACAAGAAGGAAAGTGTTCTGGCACCGCTGTTTAAAATGCTGGAAGCGATGCTGGAGCTTCTGGTGCCTCTGGTGGTGGCGTCGATCATTGACCAGGGGATTTACCGGGAGAGCAGACATTACATTTTTATGATGTGTCTGGTGCTGTTCGCTCTGGCTCTGGTGGGCCTGCTTTTTTCCATTACGGCCCAGTATTTTGCGGCCAAGTCGGCGGTGGGCGCGGCGACGGCCATGCGTTCCCGGCTGTTTGCGCACATCCTGTCGTTTGGATACAGGGAGATGGATGACATCGGCAGTTCCACGCTGATTACCCGGATGACCAGCGACATCAATCAGGTGCAGAACGGTATCAACATGGTTCTGCGTCTTTTTCTGCGTTCTCCGTTTATTGTGTTTGGCGCCATGATCATGGCCTTTACCATCGATGTGCGGGCGGCGCTGATTTTTGTGGTTACCATACCGCTGCTGTCCCTTGTGGTGTTTACAGTCATGGGCGTGACAAAGCCCATCTATAAGAGAGTACAGGCGGCGCTTGATAACATTTTGAATATAACAAGGGAGAATCTTACCGGCGTTCGGGTCATCCGTGCGTTTAACCGGGAGGAGAGCGAGAAGGAGGCCTTTTTTGCGGGAAATGACCGGCTGACGGCACTGCAGAAGTTTGCCGGCATGATTTCCGGACTGACCAATCCGCTGACCCTTGTGATCATCAATCTGGCGATCATCGTACTGATTCAGACCGGAGCCGTCCGGGTCAATGAAGGATCTTTATCTCAGGGAGAGGTGGTCGCGCTTTATAACTATCTTTCGCAGATTCTTGTGGAACTGATCAAGTTTGCCAATCTGATCGTGACGATCACCAAGGCGCTTGCCAGCGTGAACCGGGTGCAGGATATTTTCGCCATCGAGCCGGAGATGAAAGAAGGGGACCGGGATACGATTGCTGCCGGACAGGAAGGCGGAGCGCAGGCTCCTGCGGTGGAATTTCGCAATGTGTCTTTCCGCTATAACGAAGGCGGCGAGGCTGCCATCAGCGGTATTTCTTTTACAGCTGCGCCCGGAGAGACCATCGGCGTCATCGGCGGTACCGGTGCAGGTAAGTCGACTCTGGTCAATCTGATTCCGAGATTTTATGATGCGGAGACGGGAACGGTCTCCTTATTTGGGCACAATGTGCAGGAGTATTCTTTCCGGGAACTGCGTAAGGTGGTGTCTGTGGTGCCGCAGAAGGCCCAGCTTTTTGAGGGAACCATCCGGAGCAATCTTTTGTTCGGCGTACCGGATGCCCGGGAGGAAGATATTGAGGAAGCGCTGGCCGTCTCTCAGGCAAAAGAATTTGTGGATACCAAAGAGGGAAGACTGGACGCTGTTGTGGAGCAGGGGGGAAGGAACTTATCCGGCGGACAGAAACAGAGACTGACGCTGGCAAGGGCCCTTCTTAAAAAGTCGCCGATCCTCATCATGGACGACAGCGCGTCGGCTCTGGATTATGCCACGGATGCCCGGCTGAGAAAGGCGATTAAAGAAATGAAACATAAACCGACGGTATTTATCGTGGCGCAGAGGGCTTCCTCACTGATGCATGCAGACAAGATCATCGTCCTGGATGACGGAAAGATCGCGGGGATGGGAACCCATGCGTCCCTGCTGGCAGACTGCGATATCTACCGGGAAATCTATGAGACTCAGTTTAAGAAGGAGGCATAACGATGGAGACGAAAAAAACCATGACGCAGAAAGAAACGGCGGTACGCCTCTGGAATTATCTAAAGCCCCACAGTTTTTTTGTGATTTTATCCCTCGTGATGGCTGCGGTCACGGTGGCCGGTACTTTATATCTTCCTATTCTTATGGGAGATGCCATTGACTGTATTATCGGAAAAGGGCAGGTGGATTTTGCAGCGATCCGCAGGATTCTGCTGTTCGGTGTGGCTGCCGCCATTGTCACCGGAGTTGCCCAGTGGATCATGAATATCTGCAATAACCGGATTACTTTTCACGTGACCAGAGATATAAGGAACCGGGCCATAGAGAAGATAGAGATTCTTCCTCTTAAGTATGTGGACGGTCATTCTTATGGCGATGTGGTAAGCCGTGTGATCGCTGATGTGGATCAGTTTGCCGACGGTTTATTGATGGGATTTACTCAGTTTTTTACCGGTGTGATCACCATTTTGGGGACATTGGGATTTATGTTCTCCATTCATCCGTGGATTGCACTGCTGGTGGTCTGCCTGACGCCGATTTCTCTGTTTGTGGCAAGGTTTATCGCCAGTCACACATACTCCATGTTCCGGCTGCAGTCAGAGACCCGGGGACAGGAGACGGCTCTGGTGGAAGAAATGGTGGAGGGACAGAAAGTAGTCAAAGCTTTCGCCTATGAGAATACCGCTCAGGAGCGGTTTGACGAGATCAATGGACGACTGCAGGACTGCTCTTTACAGGCAACCTTCTATTCTTCGCTCACCAATCCCTGCACCCGCTTTGTCAACAGTCTGGTTTATGCCAGCGTGGCGCTCTCCGGTGCTCTTACTGCCCTTTCCGGAGGACTTTCCGTGGGACAGCTGACCGTGCTGCTGAGCTATGCGAACCAGTACACGAAGCCGTTCAATGAGATTTCAGGTGTGGTGACAGAACTGCAAAATGCCTTTGCCTGCGCGGCCAGAATCTTTGAGCTCATCGATGAGACGCCGCAGACGCCGGATCCGGAGGATGCGGAGATTTTGTCTGATGTGGAAGGAAATGTGACCCTTTCTCATGTGAAGTTTTCTTATCAGCCGGGCAAAAAGCTTATCGAAGACTTTAACCTCCAGGTCAGCCAGGGACAGCGGGTGGCCATTGTGGGCCCGACCGGATGCGGGAAGACGACGATCATCAATCTGCTCATGCGCTTTTACGATGTCAATGACGGGTCCATTCAGGTGGACGGCACAGACATCCGCCACATTACCAGGGAAAGTCTCCGGAGTTCCTATGGCATGGTTCTCCAGGATACCTGGCTGAAGACAGGAACTGTCCGGGAGAACATCACTCTTGGCAATGAGGGATATACCGATGAGCAGATCATACAGGCGGCCAAAGAAGCCCATTCTTACAGCTTCATCAAGAAGATGCCGAAGGGGCTTGACACCTGGATCACCGAGGACGGAGCAGGTATGAGTCAGGGACAAAAACAGCTGCTTTGTATCACCCGGGTCATGCTTCACGTACCGGCTATGCTGATTCTGGACGAGGCGACCTCTTCTATCGATACGAGAACGGAGCAGAAGATCCAGAATGCTTTTGCCAAGCTGATGGAGGGACGGACCAGTTTCATTGTGGCGCACCGGCTTTCCACCATTCAGAATGCGGATATTATTCTGGTCATGAAAGATGGCAGGATCATTGAACAGGGCAATCATGAAGATCTGCTGGCACGCAATGGATTCTATGCGCAGCTTTATAACAGTCAGTTTGCCAGTGTATAATGAAGGGCGGAATCTGCTGTTCGCGGGCGGGTAAATCCCGGCCCCTCAGAGGTTCTGCCATTTATCGGGAAATTTGTTCTTTTAAAGATACAGTAAATGTACAGCGGGATACTTGTTTTTTCACATAAAATCCCTTATAATCAGTTTGGTGGACAATAAAAGACAGATAATTTCCAATTATTACTCTTTTGTGTTCCGTACAAAGGTTTTGTAAGATACATTTTTATCGGATGAGGGGAGATTCCCATCTGATAAAGCATCCGCAGGGGATGTGGAACTTTGTTCCGGTATCCGTGTGCGGAAGGAAGATTATATGAACGAGGTGACAGGAATGTTTAGTAAAGTGACAGAAGACATTTATTATGTGGGCGTCAATGACCATCAGATTGATTTATTTGAGGGACAGTATGATGTGCCTAATGGTATGGCCTATAATTCTTATGTGGTCATGGACGAAAAAATTGTAGTATTTGACACGGTGGATGCTCATTTCAAGGATGAATGGCTGGCGAACCTGGCAGAGGTGCTTGGTGACCGGAAACCGGATTATCTGATCGTGCAGCATATGGAGCCGGATCACTCCGCTAACATCGCTGCCTTTGCGGAAGTATATCCGGAAGCAAAGATTGTTGCCAACGCTATGGCATTCAATATGTTAAAGCAGTTCTTCGGCACAGATTTCGCCGACAGAAAAGTAGTCGTAAAAGACGGAGAGACCCTTTCCACAGGAAAACACAATCTGACATTTGTTTTCGCTCCGATGGTACACTGGCCGGAAGTTATGGTGACTTATGATTCCACAGATAAGGTACTGTTCTCCGCTGACGGTTTCGGTAAGTTCGGCGCTCTTGATGTGGAAGAAGAATGGGCCTGCGAGGCAAGAAGATATTATTTCGGTATTGTAGGTAAGTTCGGTATCATGGTACAGCGCCTGCTGAAGAAAGCAGTTGCCCTTGATATTCAGGTTATCTGCCCGCTTCACGGACCGATCTTAAAAGAGAACATCGGTTATTATCTTGATCTGTATAACACCTGGTCTTCCTACGGTGTGGAGAGTGAAGGTACCGTCATCGCCTACACTTCCGTTTACGGACATACAAAGGCTGCTGTGGAACTTCTGGCAAAGAAACTGGAAGAAGAAGGCTGCCCGAAAGTTGTTGTCAATGATCTGGCCCGCTGCGATATGGCAGAGGCTGTGGAAGATGCCTTCCGTTACGGCAAGCTTGTTCTTGCATCTACTACATATAACACAGAAGTATTCCCGTTCATGAGAGACTTCCTGGCAGAGATCGCAGAGAGAGGATATATGAACCGTAAGGTAGCGTTCATTGAGAATGGTACCTGGGCTCCGATGGCGGCGAAAGTGATGAAAGCAGCGTTTGATAAATGTGAAAATATCACATTTGCTGACACCACGGTAACGATTCGTTCCGCTATGACTCCGGCCAACGAAGAAGAAATCGCTGCTCTGGCAAAAGAGATGAAATAATAGACGATCCTATTTGAAGAGAAAGGCTGTCACCCTGACCGGCCGTCTTCCCACGGAACAACGCGAGGCGAAGTTCCATGGGAGGACAGCATGCTGTCAGGTGGCAGCTTTTTTCATTTCGGAGATAAATACGTCTTTCATGTAGTCGCAAAGATAGGCGTTGGCAAGAGAAGTATGTCTTCCATTGCCGGTATTTTCCGCTCTGTCTCCATCTCCGTGAAAAAGCGGCTGTAATTCCACGAAAGAACAGGTATCTTTATAATCATTTTTATAGAGTGTCAGGGAATCCGCGTAGGACTTCTGCGCTGTCTGGATGCCCTTATATTTTGTTTGCGGGAAAAGCGGAAGAAACAGACCGTTTTTTCTGATATAGCAGGTGGCGGGCTTCGCCTTTTCCCGAAATTGGCTGTCCACATAACAGCCGACGGATTTATGGATAGCCCGGTCTTCCTCGGGAAGATAAAAATAATTTTTATAATCCGGATAAAAATATTTTAAAGTCCCCTGGACTACCGGAATGGTTATCTGCATCTTTTGTCCGTCAATGTCCACAGAAGAGAGTGGAGGGATACTACTGTTTTCCGTGCCGGGTGAAAGGATATCAGACAGGGAAAATCCTTTCTCTGTAAAATCTGCGGCCGCATGAAGAGGCTTAGGCAGAGGCTTTTGCAGACGGCAGTCAGCGGTCAGACGGGGAAAAGGAGGCTGATCTGCGAAATTCCCGGAACAAAGCCGGTCCGCAGTCATATTGGCAGAAGAGGAATCTCCGGAGACGGTAAATCCTTCCACGGTGAACTGGCCGTCAAGAAGAGATTCATAGGCGGCCAGGGGAAGCAGGGCTTCCATGCCGCGGATATCCTCCATGTTGTGGAGAAGAAGAAGATGGAGCAGCTCCGGATCCCTTTTCAGGAGATATTTCTTATAAATGCCGATGAGCTGTCCGCCGTTATATAAGTCTTCCCGTGAAATGCCAAGAAACCGCTCCCAGTCTTTTTGTTTTCCGTGGGACAGATGAAACAGAGTCTGGAACGGACGGAGCATCCGGTAGAGATCCAGAGAACCGGTCAGGTCCAGACGGTAATCCATATGATTGAGTTCGTAATGACGGTTCAGGTAGGGGATGTCAAAGCTCTCTCCATTAAAGGTAAAAAGGGGTGCCGGGTGCTGCGTGAGAAATTCTCTCAAAGCCAGCAGCATGGCAGGTTCACTGACACCGTCATCGTTAAACCACTGGACGATGCAGAGACTGTCCTTCTCATAGTAGCCGCAGCCGATGAGGTAGAGAATGGTGGTATCCCGTTTTAATCCGGTGGTTTCAATATCTATAAAGGTGTAGCGCGTGTCTTTGGCGTCTGTTTCCGGAGTGGTTCCGGGAAAGCAGTAATGTTTTGTGAGCATAGTGTGTCCTTTCTATCATATAAGAAGATACCGGGAGAACGGCATGTTAGTGGAATAGTACCAGAGAAAAAAGCGGCTGTCAAATGAGAGGGAAGAGAAGTCGTCGGTTGTATTTCCAGGGGAAGTATGGTATTATTGGATAGAATATAAGTTCGAGACAGGAGTTAATTACGTTGATTTCATACATAAAAGGCACGGCGGTTTACGCCAATGAGGAGTATATCGTGGTGGATAACCGCGGGATGGGTTATGAAGTGCGGACTTCCGCCGCCACCTGTGGTCAGATACACATGGGGGAGGAAGTGACTCTCTATACATATCTTTATGTGCGGGAGGATCTGCTCGCTCTCTATGGATTTTTGTCCCGGGAGGAGCTTCGGGTATTCAGGCTTCTTTTGGGAGTCAGCGGAATCGGGCCGAAGGTGGCCGTTTCCATCTTATCGACGCTCAGCGTGGAAGATCTGTATTATGCCGTGGTCAGTGAAGATGCGAAGAGCATCGCCCGGACGCCCGGAATCGGGCCGAAGGGAGCCAGACGGTTGATCATCGAGTTGAAAGATAAGCTGGATCTGGCAGATCTTGGCATTGGAAAAGAAGAGGAAGTGCCGGCTGCGGCAGACCTGACGGGGGACGGCAGTCAGATCACAGACACGATGGACGCCCTCATTGCCCTCGGTTATTCCAACGGCGAAGCATACCGGGCGGTGCACAAGGTGCCGGGCGCAGAGAACATGGACGCGGAGCAGCTTTTAAAAGAAGCGCTCAAGAAGATTATGACATTATAACATTGCAGGTGACAGAATGGACAGGATGATAACGACAGAACTGCTGGAAGAAGACGCAGCCGCCGAGGGGAGTCTTCGACCGGCGTCATTAACAGAATATATCGGCCAGGAAAAGGTCAAAAAGAACCTGAACGTTTTCATTCAGGCAGCGAAGATGCGGGGAGAGCCTCTGGACCACGTACTCTTGTACGGGCCGCCGGGACTGGGTAAGACCACTCTGGCCGGCATCATCGCCAATGAGATGGGCGGGCATTTAAAGATCACCTCCGGACCGGCCATCGAGAAGCCGGGAGAGATTGCCGCCGTGCTAAACGGGCTTTCTGACGGGGATGTATTGTTTATCGATGAAATACACCGGCTGAACCGACAGGTGGAAGAAGTACTTTATCCGGCCATGGAGGATTTTTCCATTGATATCATGATCGGAAAGGGGGCCTCCGCCCGTTCGATCCGGCTGGATCTGCCGCATTTTACTCTTGTTGGCGCGACCACCAGAGCGGGGATGCTTACCGCACCTTTGCGAGATCGTTTTGGCGTGGTAAACCGGCTGGAATTTTATACCGATGAGGAGCTCCGGACCATTGTGGAGCGTTCTGCGGAACTTCTCGGAGTGGAGATCGACGGCGAAGGGGCATTGGAGATTGCCCGGCGGAGCCGGGGAACGCCCAGACTGGCCAACCGCCTGTTACGGCGGGTGCGGGATTTTGCACAGGTAAGATACGACGGAGTGATCACCCGGCAGGTGGCGGGAGACGCCCTCGATCTGCTGGAGATTGACGCTCTTGGTCTTGATACCACAGACAGAAATATTCTGGATACGATGATTGTCAAGTTTGCCGGAAGACCGGTGGGGCTTGATACACTGGCGGCAGCCATCGGCGAGGACGCCGGGACCATTGAAGATGTATGTGAGCCTTTCCTGATACAGAGGGGCCTCATTAAACGGACGCCGCGGGGGCGGGCGCTGACTCCATATGCCTATGAGCATCTGGGGCTCCCTGTTCCGGAGGAAGTCTTTTAGCAGTCGCTGCGGCGGCCTGTGCCGGGCGCGGACGAAACAACATGGGGGATGAAAATGGAAAACAAAACAAAAGTATCTGTGGTCATTGACGGAAAGGTTTATATGCTGGCGGGAAACAGCAGCGAAGCGTATATGCAGCGGATTGCCTCCTATGTGGACGGTAAGATCCGGGAATTAAAGCAGCAGGCCGGTTATGGCAAGCTGCCGCAGGAGTATAAGAATATTCTTTTGTCGCTGAATATCGCGGAGGACTATTTCAAGCTGCAGGATGAACTTAATATTTTCAATCAGGAGCATCAGGAGAGTGAGCAGGAGCTTTATAAGCTCAAGCAGGAGATGGTAGACAAAGAGATGCGGATAGACACGGCCAATAAGCTGGTGATTGAGTACAAGACCAAGGTCAACGAACTGCAGAAGCGCATTATTGAACTGGAAACACGGAGTGAGCTTCATGAGACAAAACGAAATGAAACGAAACGGAATTAAGCTGCCGGAGCTTTTGGCTCCGGCAGGTTCTTTTGAACACTTAAAAGCTGCCGTAAAGGCAGGGGCGGATGCTGTCTATATGGGTGGACAGCGGTTTGGTGCCAGGGCATATGCAGATAATTTTACCAGGGAGAATCTGGTGGAAGCACTGCATTATGCCCATTTTTATGAGAAACGGTTATATTTGACGGTCAATACTCTGATGAAAGAGAAAGAGCTCCGGGAACAGCTTTTTGATTTTTTACTGCCTTTTTATGAGGAAGGTCTTGACGGGGTGATCGTGCAGGATGTGGGAGCGGCCTCCCTGATCCGGCAGAATTTTCCCGGCATGGAGATCCACGGAAGCACCCAGATGACCATCACGGATGTGTACGGCGCCCGGGCCGCCGCGAGACTTGGCATGAACCGGGTGGTTCCCGCCAGAGAGCTGTCCCTCGATGAGATCCGTCAGATCAAAGAGGATACGGGACTGGAAGTAGAGATTTTCGTTCACGGGGCGCTCTGTTACTGTTATTCGGGGCAGTGCCTGTTTAGCAGCATGTACGGAGGGCGAAGCGGAAACCGGGGACGCTGCGCTCAGCCGTGCCGTCTGCCGTACCGGGTGCTCGGAGCTGGCGGAAGGAAGATGCTTACGTCCGGAAGCGGGGCTCATGTGCTGAGTCCGAAGGATCTGTGCGCCATCTCTCTGCTGCCGGAATTCATCGGGGCAGGCGTGGATTCTCTGAAAATCGAGGGCCGCATGAAAAATGTAGAGTACGTGGCGGGAGTGACTGCCATTTACAGAAAATATCTGGATGAATACAAAGAAAGACCGCAGGACTGGAGGATCTCCGGGGAGGACTACGCTGCACTGGAAGAACTGTACAGCCGGAGCGGTTTTACAGATGGTTACTGTAAACGGCATAATGGTCCGGAGATGATGTCCACGGTGCATCCGCGGAATCTGGGACGACAGATCGGCCGGGTGCGGCAGGTGCGCCGGGGCAGAATTGTGGTGGAACTTGACAAAGGCGTGGTACTCCATCCAAAGGATGTTCTGATTCTTCCATGGAAGGAGCAGGAGGAAATGGTGCTGACGGTGCCGGAACAACTGCAGATGGAAGGAAAGTTCTGTCTTTTGAATGTTCCAGGTACAAAAGAACTTAAACCGGGTATGGGAGTCTGGCGAAGAAAAAATGAAGCGTTATCTGCCTGGATTCAGAATGACATTTTGTCAAATGAGATAAAATATCCGGTAAGAGGAGAGATTACCATTAAAATCGGCGCGCCGGCAGTGCTGACTCTCCAATGCCGGGGAGAAGAGGCTGCGGTATCCGGCGCCGTGGCGGAGCCTTCTTCCAGGCGTCCCCTGGAAGAGAAGGATATCAGCCGGCAGATGCATAAGACCGGCGGGGTGCCTTTTTATCTGGAAGATCTGCAGATTCATCTGGAAGAAAATGTATTTCTGCCTATGTCGGCGTTAAAGGAGCTTCGTCAGACGGGATTCCGGATGTTGCAGGAGCGGCTGGAACAGTCGTTTACAAAAACGTCACAGGAAAAAAACAGAATCGAAAGAAAGATTTCCTTGCAATCAGAAAGAAAAAGTGATACTGTTATTTCACTAAATAACAATAAGAAATCTATTGTTTTAAATGAAAAATCCGCAGTTTCCAATGTGAAAAAGAAAAAAATGGCAGTGGTATATGACAGAGAGCTGTTTTCATTCTGCCTCTCTCATCCGTTCTTTGACAGTATCTGTCTGCCGGCGGATTTCTGGGAGGAGGATGCGCTTCCCGCTTTGGCGGAAGAGATCTGCCGGCAGGGGAAACGTGCATTTCTTTCTCTGCCATTGATTCTCAGGATAAATGCCGCGCCGCAGGATACTGCGGCGGGAACGGAGAAGGAAGCCTCAGAAAACGGGGATTTTTATCCGGCTCTGGGTGCCCTCTGTCGGTCTCCGCACTGGTCAGGAATTTATGTGCATGGTATCGGACAGGCACAGTTTTTGTGGCAGCTGGAAGGGCGGACCGCTCCGATTTATGCCGGGGCGGACTGCTATCTGTGGAATCATCGCTCTGTGCGGGAGATGACACGGTTGTTTTCTCTGGCGGGAGCGGAACTTCCGGCGGAGCTGTCCGGCAGGGAGTGTCAGGAGATGCTTGAGGAAGCGGATGGACAGTTGTCAGGCGGGGCTGAACCGAAAGAAGCCCGGCCGGAGAGCATCATACAGATGGAGGCTTCCGTCTATGGCCGGGTGCCGCTGATGCGTTCCGCCCAGTGTATCAAGAAGACAAAGGGCGGCTGCAATCACCGCCAGGAGATCCTTTTCCTGGAGGACAGAAAGAAAAGGCAGCTGCCGGTGGTCAGCCATTGCCGGTACTGTTATAACAGTATTTGGTCGGACCGGCCGAGAAATCTTTTGGGGGAAGAGTATGGAGAAGTCGTGCAATCCCTTGACGGAGTGACTTTTCATTTCTTTCTGGAAGATAGAGAAAGTGTGGAAGCGGCGGTCCGCCAGTATATGCGGTGGGAGGAAAACGGATATCGTCCGGTAAAAGGCAAAGAACCGGACGCATACTGGAAATTTGGAATTGAGTAGGTGAGTTCATGTTAAACATTATATCGACAGGGTCCAATTACATTTTCATGATCATGTGCGCGATTTATGCCGTATCTTGTTTTACTGTGTTCCTTCCTTCCACGGAAGATCAGCAGATCAGGAGGATGAACCGCCAGGAGCGGTTTATGTTTATTTTTCATTTTATCTGCTATGGCGTGTTGTTTTTAAAAACCTTTGATGTAAAGATTCTCGCTTTATATGCGGCGCAGGCGGTGTTTTTTAAAGTACTTATTCTCATTTATGAGCATGTGTATACCGATTGTTCCAGGATTCTGATGAATCACACCTGCTTTTTGCTGCTGATCGGTTTTGTCATGCTGACCCGGCTGGATTTCGAACAGGCAGTGAAGCAGTTCGCCATTGTCGCGGTCAGCTCGGTTGTGGTTTTGATCGTTCCGTTTTTTCTGGAGAAAGCCTACTGGCTCAAAAGGCTCCGCTGGATATATGGGCTCATTGGTCTTGCACTTTTAGCTTCTGTGTTTGTCATCGGAAGCACAAAGAACGGATCGACCAACTGGATTTCTCTAGGAGCTTTTGCCATTCAGCCGTCGGAATTTGTAAAGATCGCCTTTGTATTTTTTCTGGCGGCCATGCTGGAAAAGCCGGCAAGCTTTAAACGTGTGCTGATTACCGCGCTGTTTTCCGGCTGCCATGTGATGGTTCTGATTCTGGAAAAGGATCTGGGAGGCGCCCTTTTATACTTTGTGATTTTTATTTTCCTGAGCTATGCGGCTACCGGACGGGGCATCTATGTGCTGGGAGGCGTGGCGGCAGGCACCCTGGCGGGAAGGCTGGCATACATATTGTTTGCCCATGTCCGCACCCGGTTTGACGCGTGGATCGATCCCTGGTCGATCATCGAGGGCCGGGGCTATCAGATCACCCAGTCGCTTTTTGCCATTGGGACCGGAGGATGGTTCGGTCTGGGGCTGACCCAGGGGCGGCCCTCGGATATTCCGGTGGTGGACAGTGATTTTATTTTCTCCGCCATCGCGGAGGAATTCGGCGTCTTTTTTGCCATCTGTCTGATCTTTATCTATTTGGGCGTATTTGTACATTTTCTGCAGATTGCCATGGATGTGAAAGGACGTTTTTATAAGCTGGTAGCTTATGGATTTTCCATTTGTTTTATTTTTCAGGTCTTCCTCTGTATCGGAGGAGTCACGAAGTTTATTCCGTCCACCGGCGTTACGCTGCCGTTGATCAGTTATGGCGGAAGTTCCGTTGCCAGTACCCTGATTATATTTGCGATTATGCAGGGCATTTTTATGATTGCCTATAAAGAAGATGAGGAAGTGGAAGAAGATGAACAGACATCAGAAATCAGCCCGCAGAGAGAGACAGGCCGCTAGGCAGTTAAAGACAACAGAATCCGTGACCATCTGGGAAAGACTGGCTTCTTTATTTGTGCCCAAAAAAGGGCGGAAGCTCCGGACCAACCGGTATATGTTCCGGACCAGTCTGTTTGTGGTGGTGCTTTTTCTTGGGCTCATCGGTTATCTGGTGAAGTTTACCATTTACGATGCGCCGGAAGTGATCAACAGTCCCTATAATAAGCGTACCACAGCCTTATCAGAAAAAGTCCTGCGGGGCAGCATCAAGAGTGCCAACGATAAAGTACTGGCGGAAACCACTGTGGATGAGGACGGAGATGAGGTAAGGGAATACCCGTATGAGGATATGTTCGCCCATGTGGTGGGATATAATTCCCATGGAAAAGCGGGCCTGGAATCTGCCTATAATTATGATCTGCTGACTTCCCACGAACAGCTGGTGGACCAGATCAGGGAAGGAGTATCGGGGGAGAAGACCGTGGGAGACACCATTGTGACCACCCTGGATACCCGTCTGCAGAAAGCTGCCTACAACGCCTTGGGTGATCATCGCGGAGCTGTGGTGGCCATCGAGCCGAAGACCGGAAAAGTGCGTGCCATGGTGTCCAAGCCGGATTTTGATCCCAACGAGCTGGATGACATCTGGGAGGAGATCAATTCCGATGAAGATAACAGCTGCCTTTTAAACCGCGCGACGCAGGGGCTTTATCCGCCGGGATCCACTTATAAACTGGTCACGGCGCTGGAATATATAGAGGAACATCCGGCTTCTTACGGGGATTTTAGTTATGATTGTACCGGTGAGACCGTGGTGGACAGTGTCCGCATCAGCTGTTATGACGGTGAAGAGCACGGGGAAGTGGATCTGGAGAAAGCGTTCACCAAATCCTGTAATACTGCTTTTGTCACTCTGGGAAGCACTCTGAATCTGAAACGGTTCGCCGCCCTCAATGAGAAGCTCCTTTTTGGTCAGAGCATCCCTTTTGATATCGCCGTAAAACAGAGTCGGTTTGATCTGGATGAGGACTCGCAGAAAAGCGAAGTGCCTCAGACCGTTATCGGCCAGGGAAATACTCTTATGACGCCGTTTCACAATGCGCTTCTCATGTGCGCCGTCGCCAATGACGGAGTGCTGATGAGGCCGTATCTGGTAGAAAGCGTGGAAAGCGCCGATGGAGCTGTGATCAAGGAGACGAAACCGGAGGAATACAAGACTCTGGTAGACCCAAACGATGCGAAGATTCTTCAGAAAATGCTGCGAAATGTTGTGACCGACGGTACCGGACGGGTGCTGGATACCGATCTGTATACGGCTGCGGGTAAAACCGGAACGGCGGAAAATGAAGGAGAGCGGTCCCATGCCTGGTTTTTTGGATATTCCAATGTGGAAGACCCGGATCTGGTGGTCTGTGTCATCGTGGAAAACAGCGGTGCCGGCAGCGAGTATGCGGCTCCGATCGCGAAAGAAGTCTTTGATTCGTATTATAATAATGAGATGAAAGACTATTACTCATAGAAATATCTGCAAAAATCAGACAGCTTTCTTGCAAAGGACGTATCTATTTGCTATACTGTTACCAAGTGTAATACACACCAGAATTGTTTGCATAGGAGGAAGAGATATGATACAGGCAACAAGTTGTGGTGGTGTGGTCATTTTTCGCGGGAAAATCCTTCTTTTATACAAAAATTATAAAAACAGGTATGAGGGATGGGTGCTCCCAAAAGGAACAGTAGAGGAGGGAGAAGAATATAAAGAAACCGCACTGCGGGAAGTGAGAGAGGAAACCGGTGCGAGGGCGTCTATTATTAAATATGTGGGAAAGAGTCAGTACACTTTTAATACCGCTCACGATGTGGTGGTAAAAGATGTTCACTGGTATCTGATGATGGCGGACAGCTATTATTCCAAGCCACAGAAAGAAGAATATTTTGTGGATTCCGGTTTTTATAAATTTCATGAAGCCTATCATTTGCTGCGGTTTCCCAATGAGAAGCAGATTCTTGAGGATGCGTATCAGCAGTATCTCGATTTGAAGAAGGCGAATCTCTGGGGAAGCCGGAAGTATTTTTAAATCTAAACGTGTAGACTGTACGTGGAGAGAAGATTTCCATGTACAGCCTTTTTTTATTTCACAGGAAATTGCATTCCTGTGAAATAAAAAACGCTCCGCGAGGATCGCACTGCGGCGGAGAATCCTGCTTTGCAGGATTCTTTCCTATTTTGGGACGGATCCTGCGTCTTATGCGTTTTCTTCCCGGGAGATCTGCCTGTTATGCGAAAAAGGTATCCGCTGCTTTGGATGGATCCTCTGTGCGGGAAGAGAAATAATCCTGCAGGATTTTTTTGACTTCCTGCATCTGTGCGGCGGTCTTCGGATCAGAGTAAGGAATCCGCGCGATCAGACGGCTGATATACTGACGCTCTTCTATGATCGTAAGTGTCGCCCGGAAATTGATATCGAAAAAGTAGGCCAGGTAAGAAAGCCAGTAATCCATCTTTGTTTTTCGGGTGGGAGAGTAGATGGACTTATGATCCATAAACTGCGCCATGACCTCCGGCGTGATAGAAGATCTGCCCACTTCTTTGGGTGATACGCCCAGCATGGTTTCGATGGAGTCTTCTAATTTGACCCGGCAGTTATCCAGCTTGTCTGCGTCCCGGATCAGCCTGGCATGGAGCAGTTCCCGCTGGTCAGAAATACCTTCCAGCTTAAAATCGCTGTGTCTGGCGATGGCAGTGCGGATAATGGAATCCCACGCCGGTTCTTTTATAAAGTCACGGATTTTCCCCTCTTCAAACAGAAGATGCACGCCAAAAGCGGCGTGATCCATGGTATCCGGCTCAAAGCTGTCAAATCGTTTCAGCTGTTCAAACCGTCCGATATCGTGCAGCAGAGCGATAAGCTGCGCCAGATCGGTATCTTCCCGGGAAAGGCCCATCCGCCCGCAGATCTGACGGCTGCAGTGAACCACCCCATAGGTATGAATGATTTTCAGGCGGACCTTATCGTCTGACCGGTCGTATTGCTCAAGATAAGATTCGAATTGTTGTCTGGCATAATCCAGGTTCATGTCTGTCACTTTTGTTACTCCTTCTTTGATAAAAATAATATGTAAAAATAAAGGATCGTCAATGGGAGAACGTTCTGATTCTCATTTTAACATAAAAAGCAGAAAAGAAATAATATTTCTTGACATTTTGATATGAAAGCATATAATGAGTGTTGATATAATAAGAATACTTAGTATAATTGTGGAGGAAAAATGGAAAGTCTTCATTATCTACTGATGAAATCCCACGCCATGTTATCGAAAAAAGTGCTTTCCGAAGCCGGCAAGCTGGGGCTTACTTCCGGCCAGCCGAAAATCCTTGATTTTCTTTTTAAATATCAGGAGGCAGATCAGAAGACGATTGCAGCTTATTGTGAGATAGAGCAGGCAACAGTGGGAAGCATCTTATTTCGCATGGAAAAAGCTGGTTTGGTCCATCGGAGAAACCGCGAAGGAAACCGCCGTTCTTTGTATGTTTCACTAACGGATAAAGGGCAGATCGCGGCGGAAAAAATGATGGATGTTTTCCGGCGGGAAGAGGAAAAAGCGGTGTCCGGCCTTTCCGGAGAAGAGGTGGATACCCTGAAAAATATGTTGGTTAAATTATGCGGGAGCATAGAACAATCTTCAAAAGAAAAGGGGAAGAACTATGAGTAATACGATTTCTGACAGTGAAAAGAAAAAGAGAATCAATCATCCGGTTCTGCGGTTTGTTTTTTTATGTCTGGGTTTGACGATCATGGCCTTTGGCGTGGCATTTTCCATCAAGGCAGACCTGGGTATTTCGCCAATCTCCACGGTCCCGTATGTGACATCGTTGATTTCCGGGCTGTCAGTGGGGACCACGACTATTATCATGAATTTTCTTTTTGTGCTCATCCAGATTGCGATTCTCCGGAGGCAGTATGACTGGTTTCAGCTCTTACAGTTTCCGGCTGCCATTGTGTTTGGAACCATGATCGATGTAGCGGAATATCTCCTGCAGGGAATACAGGTATCCAATTATCTGGAAGAATGGCTGTTTTGTATCATCGGTATCGTGCTGATCGCTCTGGGCATCAGCGTGGAAGTGATGGCAAATCTTGTCACCACAGCCGGCGAGGGAATAGTGCTTGCCATCTGTAAAGTAGCCCCGATGAAATTTGGCAATATGAAAATGGGCTTTGATATTACGCTGGTCTGCATTTCGGTCGTTTTGTCCCTGGTATTCCTCGGCGGCGTGGAAGGCGTACGGGAAGGTACGCTGGCTGCCATGATTTTTGTGGGACAGATCACGAAGGTGACCAACAAATGGATGAAAAGAGTGGGCGATGTGGCGCTGGCATAAATGAGAGTGTGATGCTTAGATAAGTAAGAGATGCGGCGCTGGCGCAGACGGGCAATGTGCTGTCGGCATAAAATCCTTGACAAGTATTTCGGTTTGTGATAAAAATTTGTAAGAATATATAACTGAGGATCTGCCATTGTTTTAGTGCGGGTTCTCGTGCTGCAATAAAATGCTTGCCGCCGGGTAAGAGCAGAAGCGTTGATTTCGTATCGTTAGGCCATTGAAGATACGAAGGTCAATGCTTTTCTTTTTGTCTTTTTCCGGTGCGTAGTGAAAAAGATATTAAAACAAAAAACCTGAGGCGGGAAGGATTTTGCGTAAAAGATTGTAAGGAGGTAAAAAATGTTTCAGGAAATGAGAAGAAACAAACAGCAGCTGTCAAAAGAAGAGTGTATGGATATTTTAAGAGAAGGAACCTCCGGGGTGCTTTCTCTTGCGGGAGATGAGGAGTATCCCTACGGCGTGCCGTTAAGCTACGTGGCAGATGGAGATAAGCTGTATTTTCATTGTGCCAAAAGCGGCCACAAGCTGGACGTTATCCGCAGCAATCCAAAGGCGTCGTTCTGCGTAATTGCCCAGGATCATATTGTACCGGAAGAGTACACCTCGTATTTCCGGAGTGTTATTATTTTTGGAACGATCCGTATTCTGGAAGAGGAGAAAGAGAAACGTACCGCCATCGAGAAACTGGCGGTAAAATATGCTCCGGAGGATACAAAAGAAAACAGGGAGAATTTTATCAGGATGGAATGGGAGCCTCTCTGCATGCTGGAAATGAGTATGGATCATGTATCCGGAAAGGAAGCCATTGAGCTTGTCAGAGCAAGAAAAGAGTCATAAAGCCATTTTTGCTGTGTGATCCTGACCGATGTAAAGTTCACAGGATCATAAGATGGATATTGGGAGGTTTGTATGAAAAAGAAAAATCGACTGCAGGAGTTTGCGAGATATGTGTCTCTCAATGTGATGGGCATGATCGGCCTTTCCTGTTATATTCTTGCCGATACGTTTTTCGTATCCAAAGGACTGGGGACAGACGGTCTTACAGCACTCAATCTGGCCATTCCCATTTACAATTTTATTCACGGAAGCGGTCTGATGATCGGAATGGGCGGCGGTACCCGCTATTCCATACAGAAAAGCCAGGAGGATCATAAGGCGGCAAACCGTACATTTACCCACACTCTGTATCTGGCAGCTGTATTTGCTGTGATTTTTGTGGCGGTAGGCCTGCTCTTTGCCGGGGATATCGTGTATCTGTTCGGCGCCAGAGATAATGTATATACCATGTCAAGAACATATCTTCGGGTCATCCTGCTTTTTGCGCCGGCGTTCCTTCTCAATAATGTTCTTTTGTGTTTTGTGAGAAACGACGGTGCGCCGCAGCTTTCCATGGCAGCCATGATCGGAGGAAGTCTCTCCAACGTGGTTCTGGACTGGGTGTTCATTTTTCCCTGCGGTATGGGGATCTTCGGAGCCGTATTCGCCACCGGATTGGCGCCGATCATCAGTATGCTGATTCTGTCGTCGCATTTTATCCGGAGACATAACGGATTTTATCCGGTGAAATGCTGTCCCCAGCCAGGACAGGCCGGATGGATTTTATCAAGCGGCGTCCCGTCTCTGGTCACGGAAGTTTCCTCCGGCGTGGTCATGATCGTATTTAATTCCATCATTATGAGCCTCAACGGAAATGTGGGCGTGGCCGCTTATGGCGTCATTGCCAATCTCTCCCTGGTGATCATCGCCATCTATACGGGAATTGCTCAGGGTATCCAGCCGCTTTTAAGCCGCAGCTTCGGAGGCAGGAATTATGAAGATATCCGGGTGTTTTTGCGCTGTGCGATGACAGTTATGGCGGTGTTTTCTGTCTGCATTTACCTGCTGGTATTCTTCGGCGCGTCTCCGATCACTGCGGTGTTCAACAGTGAACATGACCCCGTGCTTCAGACCATTGCCATGGAGGGGCTGCGTCTTTATTTCCTGGCCTGCCCTTTTGCCGGATTTAATATTATCATATCCATTTATTTTACATCAACAGAGCGGCCGCTGCCAGCGCATATCATCTCACTGCTGCGGGGATTTATCGTGATCGTTCCCATGGCTTTCCTGCTGTCTTTTCTGGGACAGATCCGGGGCGTCTGGTGTGCTTTTCTGGCCACGGAATTGCTGGTGGCCCTGATCGGAGCGCTCTTGTTCTGGCGCTGTCAGAAAAGTATAACAAAAGAGGAAAGGACCTCATGATAAGGTCCTTTCCTCTTTTGTCGCTTATTGTATGATTTCATTAAAGAGAGAAAGTATCTGTTTCCCTGTTCATGAAACAATATAACACTGTATACATGAATTGTCAATAAATAATCAGAAATTTTACATATTTTACACATAAATGAAAAAATATTAAAAATATAAGGTTTACAATAAGAAATCAATAAAAAAATCAATTTATTTTGCGATTATAACAAATATAGTCTAATAAATTGACGATAAATGTAATAAAAAATACAATAAGATTTTGCCTGACGAAAGAAAATCAGGAGCGGAACTCCCGGGGAAGGATTCCATAACGTTTTTTAAAACATTTTGTAAAGTAACTG
>ERZ1643250.983-NODE-983-length-26928-cov-6.918543_pt1 | contig 26928 bp, 24 predicted proteins | sample MGYA00579262_ERZ1643250 | MGnify/ENA primary metagenome ERZ1643250 (study PRJEB29033, sample SAMEA4952265) | chicken gut metagenome | biome: Broiler Chicken; feature: Gastrointestinal Tract; material: Caecum | place: Ireland | collected 2018 | study: Broiler... | reverse complement strand
AAGCTGTGCATTTTCAATAGATTTAGTGCGAATTATTTTTACCTGTCAAAGCTGTTACCAGACCGCGCTGCTGTGTGCAGAAAACAAGAATCCCCCGCTGTTCACAGGAATAAAACAAAGTTCTTCTATAATCTTATGTATTATAAAAGAACTTTGTCTGTTTCTAATATTCTATTTTATGCATCGGCTTTTTATCTGTACCGTCTTTTTCTTGCCGCTGCAAGTAAAAGGACCGCAGCTCCCATTCCTGCGACCGGAAGGAGCACATTCGTCGTGTCTCCTGTCTGAGGAGCTTTCCCTGAGCCGTCTCCCTTTGCATCCGAACCGCCTGGGTTCTTCGTATTGTCTGAACCGCCGGTATTATCCGGGTTATTTGGATTCTCAGGTTTGCCCGGATCTGTACCCGGGTCTACAGGCTCCTGTTTTTCTGTCACTGTAACTTCAAACTGAGCCGTCATTCCACTATACGACACGGTAACCATCTGCTTTCCAGGTTTCTGGGCATTATAGCCTGTTACTGTATAGCCGCCGCTGCCTTCCTTAAGAACCATGCTGCTTCCGTCGCTGTACTGCGCCGTAACAACAAGGCCTGTCGGATCCAGCGGATCGCCCTGCTCATATTTTGTCTTGTCAGGTCCTGATGTGATCGTAATGCCCGTAAGGACAGGCGCCTGCTTCTCCGTCACATTAACCTGTGCGGTTACCTCGATAGCCCTTGAGCTGTACAGCACTTTATTCGGAGCATCATAGCGCTCGGAACCATTGTCCCCAACCCATGCGTCGGTATTGGAGCTGATGGACTGTACCACGCCTGTCACAGTATAGGCGCCCTGCTCATTCAGTTTTACGGAAGAAAGATCCCATTCAACCGGAAGTTCAGAAGTTCCCCGGCCGTATGCCAGATTTACCTCCGCCGTCTGCGGAAGCTTCTCTGTCAGAGCCGCTTCTGTGCCGCCCTCCTCAATCTCAACGGTTCCCAGTTCCGTCTTGACCGCAGATGTGGCGTCCGCGCTGCGGATCGCGTCATACTGAGCCTTTGTAAGGGAAATCACGCCGCCGTGCTTGGTATAAGTTGTCAGGAAGTAATTGGATTCATCCATGTATTCCCAGCCTTTGCTCAGATCTGTGGAAACCATAGGCCGATATCCGGGCACCGGCAGGTCGTCCACAAAGAGGTACCATTTGTTGTCCTGGCTGTGATCCTTAAAGGTCGCAGGACCTTCCACAGCGCCGTATCTGTCCGCCCCGATCCGCATCTGAACTGTTTTCCAGTTGTCAGAGAGCCACCACTCCTTGTCCTCTGTAACCTGCATAATAATCTCTTCTGCTATGCTACTATTCCCATTGTAGTCGTTGTGGCTTTTGGTTACATGATATGTTTTATCTCCGTCACGGATAATGTTCGTATCAATCCAGCCTTTGCTTCCGCCGTCAAGCATAACTCCGCCATATTCCCATGTATCCTGTGTAAAGTCTGTCGTCACGCCCCACATAATATCTGATCCGCCTCCGACAACAGAACTATGAGATGCGTCAGTAAATACATTGGATGACCAGTATACAACGAATGCTCCTTTTCCTTCTCCGTAATAGTCCGGAACCCATGTAGCCTCCGGAGCCCACATCATACCCAGTTCTGCCACTTTTTCGCCGTTCGTATTCAGCGCCACATCAAACTGTCGCACATCAGACCAATGAATTAAATCTTTGGACTCCCACACATTCATCTTTGTGCTGCCCCAGGTGGACCAATAACCCCATTCATTATTCGCCCAGGCAGAACCGCCATTATCCCCGCCAAACACCCGCAGGTCTGTGGCGATGATATAGTAAGTCTCCGTCTCCGGGTTGTATGTGATATACGGGTCTCTGGTACCTGTCGTTCCCAGATTGGACGCCAGGATTGGCTGCCTGCCGTTTAACGGATCCCACTGCTCCGGGTTGTCCCCCTGGAAATATCCAGATAGATCTTTTCTGCATATCCCGCGCCGTCCTCTACAAAATGAACCATCAGATAACCGTAGGGATCGTCCGGCGCCACCTGTGCCTTCACTGTAACGGGAATGTTCTCGACCGTTGCAGACAGGCTGCCCAGTGTGATAACAGCAGTCAGCGTTCCTGTCAGATCCTTCTCGCCAATCTCGGGAGCCTGTGCGATCACGGTAACTCCGTCTTCTGCGATCTGGATCTGGCTCAGGGAAGACTTCCATGTAACAGTTCCATTATAATCCGGCAGGAGGGACTGTCCGTTTTCCAGTGTTATGCCGGAATTTGCAGAAACCTGCGCTTTGATATCATCTATACTCTGCCGCAGAAATACCTCCGGGACCTGCTGCACGATTTCTTCTTCCGTCAGCGCCGCGTCCCAGATTTTCAGATTGTCTATGGACGCCTGCGTATACTCGCCAGTTCCCCAGTTCGCCTTTCCGATCTGAAGGATGCAGCTGTCTCCCAGAATATCTGTCAGAGAGTACGCACTGTCCACTCTTGACTGCTCGATCCCGTTTACATAGATTGCTGTATCAGTCTCGCTCAACACAGCGTCAATATGTGTCCACTCGGTTCCGACAGCAGCCGACGGATTGGCAGGACGGTTACTGCTTCCAATATGATTGTAACGCTCCACCGTCAGGTTGCCGTCCTTATGCAGGAATCCGACATAGTGTTCGCCATATGAATCTCCCTGGGTGGTATCGCTCGGCGCCGCATAGAGCGCCCAGTTTGTGTCTGGTCTTTCGTTTTTAATATCGTAAGAGACTGTCATCTCCTCCAGCCCGGCCAGAAGACTTCCTCCCTGTTTATCCGTGACACGGAGCCACTGAGAGGCCGTTCCGTCCAGATGAAGCGCTTTCCCGGCACCTTCATAGCTGCCCTGCAGAGTATATCCGCCGGTGGCTCTCGCCGTGTCAGTCACTATCTCCTTACTGTCCGTCAGATTATCAAAATTAAAATCCAACAGAAGATTCGCCTCCGGTTCCGCCGCCGCTGCGGGTACAGACGGAAGGTACGCCCCGGCCATAGCAAATGCCAGAAAAGCCGCCAGCGCCTTTTTCCCCGCTGCTTTTTTCTCATTCATATTTGCTTTTGACCCTCCTTTTATTTCTTAAAAAATCTGCAAAATTTGTATATAATTTTCCAGTTTTTATCAGTTTATCACTTTACTCACAAGAAAAAATACAATTTTCTCTTCACTTTTTTCAATATTTTACGATTTTTTATCTTACTGGTAATTTACGATCGTAACCTGCAGCGTCTTCCTTCCCATGTACTCGTTTATGGACGGATAATATGTAAAGGACATCACCGGTTTTTCTTCCATTTTCCGGAGGCAGGCCTCCACGTCCCCAAAATACACCGCGTCGATCTGGTTCCCCGAAGGATCCTCCAGCCTGCATTTCAGGACGTTTCTGTTCTTTCCCAGGATCCGCGGGCCGAGCACCCGGATATTCCGCTCTGCGAACAGCGGCTTTGGATTTCCCTTTCCAAAAGGCTCCAGAAGCGACAATTCTCCGATCAGCGCTTCCGTGATATACGGAAACGGCAGCTGCATATCTATGGAAACCTTCTCCATCAGATCCTCTTCTGTCAGCTCCGCCAGCTCATTGATCGTCCGCCGGAAAAGTTCAACGTTCTCCTCCGCCAGCGACAGACCGGCCGCCAGCTTATGTCCTCCGAACTTCGTAAAAAGTTCCCTGCACCTGCACATCTGTCCAAACATATCGTAAGACTCAATGGAACGGCCCGAGCCTTTCACCCCTTCTTCCGCCCTTGTCAGCACAAATACCGGTCGGTAGTACCTCTCCTTCAGCCTCCCGGCAATGATCCCGGCAATGCTCTCATGGCATTCAGGCAGGTAAACCACAAGCACTTTGTCCTCTCTGAGGTCTGTATGCTCGATCAGACGCACCGCTTCCTCCACACCTTTTTCCGTCATCTCCTTGCGGCTGTCATTAAGGGCTTTCAGATCCTCCGCCAGCATGACCGCCTCCCGTCTCGTCCGTGCGTTTAAAAGTTCCAGCGCCCGCTTTGCCGTGTCCAGCCTGCCGCTGGCATTGATACAGGGACCGATCACAAACCCGATATGGTAAGCATTCAGTCTCTCCACGTCTATGCCTGTGCATTCGATCAGCGCCTTTAATCCCGGATTGTGGGTGCGCTTGAGCATCTCCAGTCCCTGCTTGACGAAAATGCGGTTTTCCCCTGTCAGATCCATCACATCGCCGACCGTAGCGATCGCCACATTTTCCATAAGATAGTCCATATCCTCCGGGTCTCTCTGCATCACGTCACAGAGGGCTTCGACCAGCTTATATGCCACCGCAGCGCCGCACAGCCCCTTGAAAGGATAGCCGCAGTCCGGGCGGTGAGGATCCACTACCGCATCTGCAGGCGGAAGCAGATATTCCTTATCCCCGTTTGTTTCAATATACGGTACCTCGTGATGATCCGTAACGACCACCGTCAGCCCCTGCTCCTTTCCGTAAGCGATCTCCTCTGCGGCTGCAATTCCGTTGTCGCACGTGACGATCGTGTCGATGCCGTCATCCAGCGCCCGGTCGATAAGCATTTTGTTGAGCCCATATCCATCCCGGATGCGGTCCGGGATATCAGTGTCCACATCGGCGCCCAGCCCGGCGAGGCCCTCCTGCAGAATATATGTGGCGTTTACCCCGTCGATATCATAATCCCCGATGACACGGATCTTCTTTTCCTCTCTGATCTTTTCAGCCAGGATTTCCACCGCCCGATCCATATCCCGCATCAACATCCCGTCACAGAGATCCGCGATCGTACCGTTCAGATAGAGATCGATCTCATCATCCCCTGTGATATCCCGGTTACGGATCAGCCGCGCCGTGATCGGAGAGATATGATACTTCTCTGCGATCCTGTTGAAATCAGCTTTTTTCATAGACACAAACCACTTTTTTTCCATTCCTCTGTCTCTTCCCTATACATTTCGTCCCTGATACTGTACAGTCACAACATGGACGGTTTTACTTGATTCATCAATTTCCCGAAATGCCTGTTGGTTTAATCTGATTTTATATTTATCCATAATATTTTTTATTCAGTTTCTCAAATGCTTCATCGAGATCAATAGAAGCACCGCCTTCTTCCGTTTCTTTCTCGGAGTCATAAATTGCCTGGTCGATCCGGTTGTTTTTTATAAATCTATCATATAATTCACTGCTCATTACGACCAAATCGCTGTACCCATTTTTGGTAATAAAAATCGGTTCCTGTATTTTGTGAGCCATATCGGATATCTCACTTGTATTGCGGAGATCTTTGATCGGCATAATAACCGGCATACTATCAGCCCCTTTCTTTTTGACATGATTATAGCATAATTATGTCAGGAAATACACTAAATTATACGCCCGGTTATCTTCGCTTTCACCCTGTCAAAAAAGAGCTGCCGCACTGATTTAGTGCGGCAACTCCAAATTATTTTCGTCTTTTATATACCCTGACGCTATCTTCTGTGTTTCTTTTTCTTCTTTTTCGATGTTCCAGATTTTTTATTGTTCTTCTGGCTGCCAGCGGCAGCTTCTGCGGAGTTTTCTTGTCCCTGCGGGGCGTCTGCCTCTTTTGAAGCGGCAGCCGTCTCCTGTACAGGAATCGCCCGTGCTGCTGCTCTGGCTTTTGCTCCCACGCGGGTCTTCATCACATACCAGAGCGCTCCAGTGATGCATACAGAGGTATAAGCGCCGCAGGCAATACCTACCATCAGAGGCGCGGCGAATTCGCGGATGGAACTTACACCAAGCACAAACAGCGCCACAACCATGATAAAGGTTGTCAGATTGGTATAGATACTTCTCGTCAGAGTCTGCGTGATACACTTGTTTACAAGCTCCTTCAGATCTACATTCGCACCCTTCTCTTTCATCTCCTCACGGATACGATCAAAGATTACGATAGTCGCATTAATAGAATAACCGACGATCGTCAGCATACATGCAATAAATGTATTGCCTACAGGCACTCTCGCGATCACGTAAAACGCCAGCACAACAAGCACGTCATGCACCAGCGCCAGCACCGCGCTGGTCGCAAAACGGATATCCTTAAACCGGAACCAGATATATACAAGCATACACAGCGTTGCGATCACAACTGCGGTCACGGCGTCTGTTCTCATTTCAGAGCTTACCGTGGAACTGATATTTTCCGTCTTGATGCTCTCTGCCGCCACACCGTAATTTTCATTCATATAATTTTCAAATTCCTGGCGTGTTTCCAGATCCAGCGTCTGCGTCTTGAAGACGACATCATTGCTGCCCTTTACAGTCTGTACCTGGATATTATTGTCCCCGGTGATATCTTCCAGGGCAGGTATCATTTCATTGTCAATCTCATCCAGCGTATACGCTTCATTAAATGTAACAGTCGTTGAACTTCCGCCTGCGAAATCCAGGCTGTAGTTCATTGCCCCGATGCCTCTTCCATGGTTAATGCCCATTCCGACAAAACCGCTGACGCACAGGATCAGGGAAATGATAAAGAATACTTTTCTCTTCCCAAGGAAATCCATCGGCTTTCTCGCTTTTCTCACCTTGCCGTATAGCTTCGGATTGTGAATGCCGACAGCATAGAACGCATAAATGATCAGCCTGGTTATAACAAGAGCAGTAAACATGGAAACCACAATACCAAGGGCAAGGGTCTGTGCAAACCCGCGCACTGTACCGCTTCCCCGCAGCCACAGCACAGCAGCCGCGATCAGCGTGGTCACATTTCCATCAACGATGGCGGACATAGCCTTGTGGAAACCTGCCCGCAGAGATGTCTGTACCGCTTTTCCTTCCGAGAGTTCTTCCCGCACACGGGCAAAAATAATCACGTTTGCATCCACCGCCATACCGATGCCCAGGATAATACCCGCGATCCCCGGCAGAGTCAGCGTAATGTCAAAGGCATTCAAAAGAAGCAGGATCAGCCCTGTGTAGATGATCAGGGCAATACTGGATGCAAAGCCCGGCAGCAGATATACAACGCACATAAAGATACAGACGATCACAAGTCCGATCACCCCGGCCAGAAGGCTGGTCTGGATCGCATCTTCGCCAAGCTGCGCTCCTACTACATTGGAACTGATTTCTTCGAGTTCTACATTCAGACCGCCGATGCGGATAGTAGAGGCCAGATCTTCCGCCTCTTCATAGTCGGCCATACCTGTGATCTGAGCCTTTCCGTCTGTGATCGCGTCATTTACCTGGGGAACGCTGACCAGTTCACCGTCATAGTAAATCGCGATCGTCTCTCCATTTGTTTTCGCCTCCTGAGTCGCTACAGCAAAGGCTACGGTTCCGTCATCGTTCAGATCCAGTTCTACCACATACTGGTTGGCCCCGGTCGTACTGTCAGAATATGTCCCTGCAGAAGCATTTTCCACCTCGCTTCCGGTCAGCACAATGCTGCCGTCAGCCTCCAGCTCTTCTATGGTTTTATTCAATTCATAAGCCGAGCCGTCCGCGTTCAAAGAGTAATTTTCTGTACCGTCACTGCCGTTCTGCCTGATAAAGTACAAAGAACCCGGCTGCCCCAGTTCCTCCAGGATCTCGTTTGCGTCCTGTACTCCCGGTATCTCGATGCTGACACGGTTGTCTCCCTCCTGGTACGCCTGGGCTTCTGTACTGTACTGCTCCACACGCCTCTGCATCTTATATACAGTGTCTTTCATATCTTCAGCAGACGGTGTGTCGCCTTTTGCCTGATAGGTAATGCTTACGCCGCCCTCCAGGTCGAGCCCCAGATTAATGTTTTTTGCGGCTCCCATTCCTTTTCCGTCCAGCCCGCAGACAGTTATAAATCCCAGGGCAGCGATCACTGCCGCCACAAGGATCAGGCTGATTATTCCTCTGCTCTTCTTCATGTCCCACATTCCTTTCTCACTCGTCCGCCAGAGCGGCCTTTATCATAATGGCGCATTCCACACGCTTGCGCTCCATCTCACAGCTGATCTCATAGGTGTCGTTGATGCTGCCATGGAACTTATATGCATTTGCCATGCATCCTCCGCTGCAGTAAAATCTGGCAAAGCATTTCCTGCATCTGTCTTTGGAGTACACGCTGCAGCCTCTGAACTCATCTGCGATCTGCGGATTTACAATGCCCTCATCCACATTTCCCATAAGGAATTCTTCCTGCCCCACAAACTGGTGGCACGGGTAGAGATCGCCCCAAGGCGTGACCGCAAGATACTCTGTGCCGGAACCGCAGCCTGACAGACGCTTAGACACGCAGGGCCCGCCTTCCAGATCGATCATGAAATGGAAGAAATTGAATCCTTCGCCAGCTTTCTCTCTGTCCACCATGATCTTTGCCAGTTTATCATATTCTTTAAAGATAGCCGGAAGATCCTCCTCACGTATCGCATAGGGATCTGTCTCTTCACCTACTACAGGCTCGATGGATATCTGTTTGAATCCCAGTTCTGCAAAGTGGAGCACGTCCTCGGAAAAATCAAGGTTATTTCGGGTAAAAGTTCCCCGCACATAATATTTATCCTGGCCTCTGCTGTCCGCCAGCTTTTGAAATTTCGGCACGATCAGGTCGTAGCTTCCCTTTCCGTTCCGGAAGGGACGCATCCTGTCGTTTACTTCCTTTCGCCCGTCAAGGCTGAGGACCACGTTGTCCATCTCCCGGTTGACAAATTCCTGAACTTCATCATTTAAGAGCACGCCGTTCGTGGTGAGCGTAAAACGGAAATGTTTGTCGTGGAGCTTCTCCTGCTCTCTTCCGTAAGCCACCAGATCTTTGACCACCTGCCAGTTCATCAGAGGCTCTCCGCCGAAGAAATCCACCTCCAGGTTTCTCCTGCCGCCCGAATTTGCGATCAGGAAATCCAAGGCTTTCTTCCCCACCTCAAAGGACATCAGCGCGCGGCGGCCGTGATACTCGCCTTCCTCCGCGAAGCAGTATTTGCAGGCCAGATTGCAGTCGTGGGCGATATGGAGGCAGAGCGCCTTAACGACCGTCTTCCTCTGCTTTACTTCATCTATAAAATTTTCATATACATCCCGGGTAAACAGGCGGCCCTCTTCCGTAAGTCCGGCCACCGCCTCCAGGATCTCAGACAATTCCTCCCGGGTATATGTCTCTCCCAGCCGCTCTCTCAGGAAAGCAGCCGTCTCCTCTGATCTCAGCGTCTCCGGGGTGTGGAATTCATTTTGCTGCTCCAGCTCCCTGATCACATCATACGCGGCCTGGTCCACCACATGCACGGCTCCGCTGTTTACATCGAGGACAATATTATATCCGTTATTCTGATACTGGTGTATCACAAAGATTCCTCTCTTTCTTCCTCTTGGTACAAGCGTAAGGCAGCGGACTTTCTGCCCGCTGCCTTACCCCCTTATATTTCTGAGTATTTTCTCTCACATCAGAGCCGGATTATTTCCGGTTCTCGCATGTCTGGTTTCCCACTGTGCAGGATGTCTTGCATGCAGACTGACATGAAGTCTGGCACTCGCCGCATCCGCCTTTTTTTACTGTATTGTTCAATGTCTGTGTATTCAGTGTTTTAATATGTTTCATGGCTTATCCTCCTGATCTTCTTGTGCCTGGGGCACGTTATGCTCGTAATATTATAGCACAGGTCTCTGTGATTTGAAAGCCCTAAATTTCAGCTGTTATTTCCCTGCAGCTCAAGGAGCTGCTGATAAACAGCCTCTTCCTGCATATCCAGTTCCTGATGCTTTTTTCTGACAAATATTTTCAGCTCATCAAGGAACTCTTCACTTGACACCCTCTGATGATTTAAAGCATTTTGACAGTCGGCAATATATCCTGCCCCTTCAGGATATAACGCACCGCAGCGGGCGCTGACAGTGCTGGTCTCATCAACAAAAGACAATGGTTCTGAAAATACAGGTGTATACATCATTCTCTCTGACGCCGACTCGACCTCTGCCGGATTCACATTTATGTTCTCCGCCATGCTTTATCCCTCCCTGAAATTTTTGAAAATATACTGTTCCCATTCCATGTTTCACTCTCCGCCCGGAAAATCACTCTATCTGCGTATGTATCTGCTGCACGATCGTCTCCCAACTCACGCCTTCAGATTCCAGTTGTTTCTTTACCTCATTAAGTTGGTAATATACAAGCTGCTTGTTATCTGTATAGGGTTCATTTTCCAGCCTCTCAACACTAATATCCTCAAAATCTATTTCTGGATAAGTGCTGTCCATATACTGATTTAATTTTTCCAGAAAAGTCTCCAAATTCTCTTCTTGTAGAAAAATATCTCTATAGGTTATGTTGTTATATATGTAATTCTCCGTTAGTTCGCCATATCCCAAAAGATCGATCACATCTCTTTTTTCTCCTTCATATATAGCTATTGCAGCTATCTGATAAAAATAATACTCTCCATTTGTTTTCATCTCCAGATACTCGTCTAATTGTCCAAACCATAAATCAATTATCTCGCTGTAATTTTTATTCAAATCCTCCACTGTAATTTCAACAAATGGACTGTCCGGGTATACTTCATTCATATACTGGTTCAAATACCTCAAAGCATCAGCAGTATAAGGATCCTCCTGTAAACAATCCTGTTCACAAGAAAATCCTCACCACAGATTTATTGTATTACATAAGTTCCTTTAAAACAAGCAGCGCCAACGCTTTGCAGACTCTACGATACCATTCCGCCGATCATTCCCCCGCCCGCACACAGCAGGAACGTGGTCACCAGGCCCATAATATCAGCCTGCAGACTGCGGTACAGCCCCAGGGAGATTGCCAGAAGAAGAACAAAATACAGCGTTCCTGCGGCAAGCCCCCACAAAAACTTCCGGTTTCCGGTAAGCTTTCCCATTATAAACCCTCCCGAAAATGTTGAAATAACATAGATCAGAAGGATCCCCGCATTTACCATTTCTTCGCTGAGGCCTGCCTTGTAAAGGAGCAGCGCCAGTATGACCAGCAATATTCCCGTTACAACATAAGCGCACAAAAGTGACTTCAGCAGCCATACTGCCCTGCGTTCCAAAGCTTTCTTTCCGCCCGTATTTTTCTCCACTTTTCCCTCTCCTCCCAGTATCCGCCATACGGTTTTCTCTGCAGGAAGCGCCTCGCCTTTTTTCGCCAGATCAGCGAAAACATCCCTTACTCCCTGCTGATAAATCATATGATTGTCCCCGGGGATTTATAACTCAAAGTTCCCCTTCCGTCACCCCATCTGTCTTCCCAGAAAATCAGACGCGCTCTGGACCACTTTCTGCTCCAGTTCGCCCAGAAATCGCTTTTCATCCCGGTTCAGCATTACCACCGAGCCGATCACATCGCCCTCGCAGATCACAGGACAGATGATCTCATCCCGGTACTCACCCATTTCCGGCGTGATCTTGACAAATCCCGGCTGCCCGGACTTTTCAAGCACCTGCGTGCGTTCCTGGAGCAGTTTTGCAAACTCCCGTCCTACAGGCTGATCCTGCAGATCTTTTTTCCCGGCTCCTGAGACCGCTACGATCTGGTCTGTATCTGTAATGCACACTGTGCACCCCAGCGTCTGAGACAGACTTTCTGCATAGAGCTTTGCCATTGTCCCCAATTCCCCGATGGGGGAATATTTTTTCAGGATGATCTCCCCTTCCCGGTCTGTAAATATCTCAAGGGGATCGCCTTCCCGGATCCGCAGCGTCCGCCGGATTTCCTTCGGGATCACCACCCTGCCCAGATCATCGATCCGCCTTACAATTCCCGTTGCTTTCATATAAAAAATTCCTCCGTTTACTGTACTTTCCGATTTTGGAAATAGTATCTGTAAATGGAGGAATTTTATACACAATTTATTTCTTCATATGATCACGGCGGCATATTTTCATCTGCCGTCTCAGAATCAAAGCGCCCGTCGCCCCTGCACACAAAGCAGCCGGCATCATATAAGTTGCCGGCACCACATGTACATGATAAAATACGTACAAGAATTTTAAAGGAAATGGTGGATTATGAAAGTTGTAATTGCAATAGATTCTTTTAAAGGAAGCCTGACATCCGCGGAGGCAGCTGAAGCGGTCCGCGAAGGCATTCTGGCGGCCAGACCGGACGCAAATATCGTTATAAAACCTGTTGCCGACGGCGGAGAAGGAACGGTAGACGCACTGACGCAGAATACCGGAGCGCAGCGGATCGAGGCGGAAGTATGCGGCCCGTACAAAGAGCCTGTTGTCTGCTCTTACGCTCTTTTTTCGGAAACCCGTACCGCAGTCATCGAGATGGCCGCCGCCTCCGGCATCACGCTGACAGAAAAAAGAGAGCCTCTTCTGGCGACCTCATACGGTACAGGAGAACTGATCGCCCATGCCATCAGAAAAGGATGCCGGGATTTCATCATCGGGATTGGCGGAAGCGCTACCAATGACGGAGGAACAGGTATGCTCCGTGCTCTGGGCTTTCGTTTCCTCGATCAGAACGGGCGGGACGCCGGTGACGGCGCCGCCGCCCTGGCAAAGATCCATTCCGTAGATCTTTCAGCATGTATGCCGGAACTTTCTGAATGCCGTTTCCGGGTGGCGTGCGACGTGACAAATCCGCTCTGCGGGGAAAAGGGAGCCACATATGTATATGGTCCCCAGAAGGGGATGCCCGAAGCGCTGCTGTGTAAGATTGATGCTGACATGGCGCGATACGCAGATCTGAGCGCCGCAACCACAGGCAGAAGCTGCGCCTGTACGGCAGGAGCGGGAGCCGCAGGCGGGATGGGCTTTGCGTTCCTCAGTTATCTGAATGCGGAGCTGGTTCCAGGCATAGAACTGATCCTGGAGGCATCTGGCATAGAAAAGGAATTGCCAGGGGCGGATTATGTCGTGACAGGCGAGGGGCGGATCGACAGACAGACGCCTTTCGGTAAAGTTCCCGCCGGCGTGGCACAGCTGGCTGCCCGGCACGGTATCAGAGTGATCGCATTTGCCGGAAGCGCGTCTGAAGAGCCGTCTGTATATGCTGCGTGCCGGAGCGCAGGGATCGACGCTGTATTTCCCATTATCCGGGATATAACAACGCTCCGGGAGGCTATGCTCCCGGAGCGTACAAAATCAAATCTTACAGTCTGTGCAGAGCAGGTGTTCCGTCTGCTCTGACACCTCTTTTCGGGAAATCTCTGCTTTTGAGGTGATTTCCCGCTCCGCTTTTTCTTTACTGCTCCATCTCACGATACTGCTGAGCAATATTCAGCACATGGTCGCCCATTCTCTCAAAATCCGTAAGGACTTCGGAAAATACAATGCCGCTCTGAGGTTTGCATTTTCCTTTTTTGAGTCTCTGGATCTGTTTCTTGAAATATTTATCCCGCATATCGTCGATCTTCTGTTCTGCCGCAGCTGCGTCGTTCAGCACCTGATCCACATTTTCAGAAGTCACATCGCGCACAGTATCAAGCGCTGCGAGACACTGTTTTTTCATTTCTGAAAGTTCTTCCATCACAGTATCCGAAAACGCCAGATCCCACTTTTTCATATCGTCCGCATATCCCGCCAGATTGACTGCATGGTCGCCTACTCTCTCCAGATTTGAGATGATCGAATAATATCCGTTGATCTTTCTGGAATCAGACATATTCATTTCTGCCGCCATAAGAGAGACAATGTATTCAGATATCCCTTTGTTAAGGAAGTCAATATACTCCTCCCTCTCAGTCACTTTTTTCCGAAGTTTCTCATCGTAATGTATCAGCGTAGAGAAAGCGTCTTCAATATTTTTCGATACCATATCCCTCATTCTTCCGACTTCATCCCGCACCTGTGACACAGCCACCGCACTGTGTCCGATCGCATAAGAGGACTCAAACGGCCGGATATATTTCAGGCGAAGTTCTTCGTCGTCTGCCTTTTTGTGATCTGGAAGGATACGCTCCGCAGTCTTTGCCATATAGGTTCCAAAGGGAAGCAGAAGACAGGTCGTTACGATATTAAATATCGTATGCGCGTTTGCGATCTGAGCCACCGGATCTCCCGGGGTAAGGGACTCTACAAAATCCACATAGGGAGTCACCATACACACGACTGTAAAAATAGCAGTTCCGATAATATTGAACATCAGATGGATGACCGTAGTCCTCTTGGCATTTACCTTCATGCCGATGGAGGCCAGCACCGCCGTGATACAGGTTCCGATGTTCTGTCCGAAAAGGATATACACAGCTCCCGACAATGGAATCTTCCCTGTCGTAGCAAGTGCCTGCAGGATACCCACTGAGGCGGAAGAAGACTGAATGAGCGCTGTAAATACCGCTCCAACAAGGATTCCGAGCAACGGATTATTGAACTTGGTCATCAGGTCGATAAACTGCGGAGAATCCTGAAGTGGCTTCATCGCCGCTCCCATCATGTCCATTCCCATAAAAAGGATTCCAAGCCCCGCAAAGATGCTGCTGATATGATGCACTTTGTCATTTTTGACAAACATGATGGCAGCCACGCCCACGATCGCAAACAGAGGTGCGATCGCACCCATGTCAAGAGCGATCAGCTGTCCGGTGATCGTCGTACCGATATTGGCTCCCATGATCACCCAGACTGCCTGTCTCAGTGTCATAAGGCCGGAATTTACAAATCCCACCAGCATTACTGTGGTGGCGGAGGATGACTGGATCACTGCCGTGATGCCCGCGCCTACCAGTACGCCTTTTATCCGGTTGGACGTCAGTTTCTCAAGAATCGATTTCATCTTGTTGCCCGCAGCGGCCTCGAGACCGGTGCTCATCATCTGCATACCATACAGGAAAAGCGCCAGGCCGCCGAGCAAAGAGAGTATATCCGTTATTCCCATTCCTTTTTCTCCTTTGCATATTTGTTTTCTGCAAAATCACTGTTGTCTGCGCGGCTATTTTACATATTTCCGCAAAAAGCCGCACTATAATAAAAGTAGCATGAGCCCGTCCTGTGTGTCAATGTATATTTAACATTTTCTTTACACTTTCTTTTCCTGCATTTTATCCGTTTTTAACATTTCTATACAGTACGGTTTTATACACACTCCCACAGGCCGGGCGCCGGAAACAGTTTTTTCCCATGAAACCGCTGTTTTCCGCCTGTTTCGGCTTTACAACAGCACGTTAATCTGCTAAAATTTATGGCATGGCAAAAATGAAGGAGTGAACGATCCATGAGTCTGACTATCCCCATCGAAACATCGGCCAGGCATATCCATATCACCCGGCAGGACTTTGAAATCCTCTTCGGCGCAGGTGCGAAACCTACTTTTGCAAAAGAGCTGAGCCAGCCCGGACAGTACGCCTGCAGGGAACGCCTGACTGTCGCCGGACCGAAGGGACGGTTTGAGCGTGTTGTGATCCTGGGCCCCTGCCGGAGCGAAACCCAGGTAGAAATTTCTGTGACGGACGCCCGGCGTCTTGGCATCAAAAGCGTGATCCGACAGTCCGGAGACCTGGAGGGCACACCGGGCTGCACTCTGATCGGCCCGAAAGGGAAGATCGAACTGCAGAAAGGCGTCATCGTGGCAAAGCGCCATATCCACATGACCCCCGTAGACGCGATACGAGCCCATGTAAAAGACAATGATATCGTATTTGTGATCACCACCAGCTATGAGCGTTCTCTCATTTTTTCTGATGTTGTCGTCCGCGTGAGTCCGTCCTATTCTCTCGCTATGCATGTAGATACGGACGAGGCAAATGCATTCGCCAATGAAGATAATCCCACCGGCGTTATCCTGAAACTGTTCGACGGCCACACTTACAATCTCCAGCGGTGGGCGGAAGAGCTGCAGGCCGGTATCCACAGATAGATCAGGCCCGGAGCAGCACGCCAATGTGCTGATACGTTCATCTCAATCTAATGGCTTGCCTGATCCCATCTGACAGCAAAATTACGATTTTAAAAACGGGAGGTATAAAAATGAGTAAAATTGATGAAGTAAGAAGTGCAATGGTCGCCGCTATGAAAGCCGGCGATAAGGAGCGCAAAGCCGCCCTTTCCTTTCTTCTGTCGTCCCTGAAAAACAAAGCGATCGACAAAAGATCCGACCTTACGGAGGAGGAAGAGGGACAGGTTATCTTAAAAGAGATCAAACAGCTAAAAGAGACCCTTGATATGACTCCGGCAGACCGGACAGATATTATTGAAGAATGTCAAAAACGTCTCAGCGTACTTGAGGAATATGCCCCGGCAATGATGGGGGAGGACGAGATCAAAGCTGTTGTCCTTGAAGTCCTTGCAGGACTTGGCATTGAGACACCGACCTCGAAGGATAAGGGGCGCATTATGAAAGAACTGATGCCAAAAGTAAAGGGAAAAGCTGACGGAAAACAAGTCAACGAGATCGTCGCTTCCATGATGCAGTAGACGGGAGCCGGGATATATTATGTTTATTCTGATATTTGAGCAGCTTGTGAAGATGTTCTTCATCATGCTGCTCGCAATTTTGTGTTATAAAATTAAGCTCGTCAACCAGGAAGGCAACAAAACGGTGTCAAACCTTCTCCTCCTTGTGGTCAATCCTTTTGTCATCATCACTACATACCAGACTGATTACAGACCGGAACTTGTGAGGGGCCTGCTTATCTCTTTTGGCGCCGCCGTGATCTGCCACGTGATCGGCATTCTTGTCACTACATTGCTGATCCGTCCGAAAGGAAGCCCGGACGCCAATATAGAGCGGTATAACGCCATGTATTCCAACTGTGGATTCATCGGTATCCCCCTGATCAATAGTGTACTCGGCAGCAGCGGGGTTTTCTTTTTGTCCGCCTATATCGTTGTATTCAACCTGTTTTCCTGGACTCACGGGGTCGTCCTTATGGAGAAAAAATTTTCCTGGAAAAATGTGAGAAAAGGGCTTCTATCCCCCATGGTCGTGGCCACTGTGATCGCAGTCCTGCTCTTTTTCTCCCGGCTCAGGTTCCCGGAAGTAGTGCTTGACTCCATGAACTATGTAGCGGATATGAACACGCCTCTCGCCATGATGGTGGCCGGTTTTTCCGTAGCGCAGACCGATATACTCAAAATGTGCACAAAACTCCGGGTATATTTCTCCTGTTTCCTGAAACTGGTCCTGATCCCGGTCATCATGATTTTTATTCTGAAGGTCATCCCTCTGCCCCGGGATGTGGCGATGACGACGCTGATCGCTTCCGCCTGCCCGGCCGCCACTACAGGAACTATGATGGCGATCCGCTACAAGCAGAACTATACCTATTCTTCAGAAATGTTCGCCCTCTCCACCATACTGGCTGTGGCGACCATTCCGCTGATCGTACTGCTGGCGGAGACTGTACTGTAGACCGCCGCGGCATATTGCTTCAGGAACATGCCTTCCGATCATAACAACATCCAGAAATCGGTCGACAGTTTCGTTCACCGGACCGACATATATACTACCTACAGAAATATCGGGATCGTACTTATGGTGATCGGAGGGATTCTCCTGATCCTGGGAATTATCTTTGCCATTAAGAGCGGACGCCGTGAAAAGAGCATCCCCCCTGTCGGCAGCTATTACAGCAGTGCAGCCGCACCTCAGACCGTCTGCGGACACTGCGGAGGGATAATCCCCCCGCAGGCGCTTTACTGCCCGCGCTGCGGAGCGCCTTCAGCTTCCCTGTACGGAGGAAAACAGCTGTGTCCCTCCTGTCAGACGGAAAACAGCGCGGACGCCGATTTCTGCAGAAACTGCGGCGCGCAACTGAGGCAGCGCTAAACAGGCAACACTAAGCAGACAGCACTAAACAGGCGGTGCCAAACAGACGGCACCGGGCAGACAGGCATTCTCTAACGGCACAACGGCCGTCGGGCGGGATATGATCCCGCCTACAGAATGTCGATATGTTCTCCTGCCAGTGCCTTGTTCATACTGCGCACTGCGCAGAACTTTCCGCACATGGAGCAGGTGTCGTCGTGCTCCGGCTTGCGGTCGTCGCGGATTTTCTTCGCCGTCTCCGGGTCGATGGCGCATGCCCACTGCGCCTCCCAGTCCAGCGCTCTTCTGGCGTCAGCCATTTTATCGTCGATTTCTCTTGCCCCTCTTACTCCCTTGGCAATATCGGCTGCATGAGCCGCAATCTTGGACGCGATGATTCCCTGCTTTACATCCTCCAGGTTCGGGAGCGCAAGATGCTCCGCGGGCGTCACATAACAGAGGAACGCCGCGCCGGATGCTGCTGCGATCGCGCCGCCGATAGCTGAAGTAATATGGTCATATCCCGGTGCAATATCCGTCACGAGAGGTCCTAACACATAGAAGGGGGCGCCGCCGCAGATACTCTGCTGCACTTTCATATTTGCCGCGATCTGATCCATCGGCATATGTCCCGGTCCCTCTACCATGACCTGTACGTCTTTCTCCCATGCACGCTTTGTCAGTTCACCCAGGCGTACCAGTTCTTCAATCTGGCACACATCCGTGGCATCCGCCAGGCATCCCGGACGACATGCGTCGCCGAGCGAGATCGTCACGTCGTACTCCCGGCAGATATCCAGAATTTCATCGTAATATTCATAGAAAGGATTCTCCTCTCCGGTCATGGACATCCAGGCAAATACCAGCGATCCTCCGCGGGACACAATGTTCATCTTACGCTTATGATTCCGGATCTGATCGATCGTCTTTCGTGTAATTCCACAGTGCAGAGTAACGAAATCCACTCCGTCCTCCGCGTGCAGACGGATTACATCAATAAAATCTTTTGCAGAAAGCGTATCCAGATCTCTCTGATAGTGGATAACCGAATCATACACCGGCACAGTTCCGATCATGGCCGGGCACTCGCTGGTCAATTTTCGGCGGAACGGAATCGTATCTCCGTGGGAAGACAGATCCATGATCGCATGCGCGCCCATATTTACCGCTTCCATCACCTTCTGCATTTCAACGTCATAGTCTTTACAGTCTCTGGAAACTCCCAGATTGACATTGATCTTTGTACTCAGCATGGAGCCTACTCCCTGAGGATCCAGGCATGTGTGGTTTTTGTTTGCACAGATCACCACTTTCCCGGAGGCCACCAGAGGCATCAGTTCCTCAGTGGTCATCCGCTCCTTTTCCGCTACCTTTACCAGCTCTGGAGTCACAATCCCCTTTCGCGCCGCTTCCATCTGTGTTGCATATTCTCTCATCATAGTTTCTCCCTTCTTGTCGCAAGCCGGATATTTAAAATCCGCTCTGGTTCTCTGCATCAGGAACACATTGCCTCTGAAGGTCAAAGACCTTGCTGCTCACGGGAATAAAAAAAAGATTCCATTAAGGAACCTTCCCGCAAAACCGGCATGCTCCCGGTTTCATCTTATCGGTATATGTCCCTACGTTGGCATTACCCAAATCAGGTCTGCGGGTCTAAGCGGTACAGCTTACTCTCAGCCCGCTTACGCGAGCTCCCCGTTTAACAAAATTTTGCCTGCATGTATTATACTGTATAATCACTTTTTTGTAAAGAAATCCTTTCTTCCTCAGCATGTTCCCGGCTATATTTATGTTTCGCCTTCTCTCTTTTGTTCATAATTTATTCATTTATCATTAAAAAAACTTTCATTTTAACAACACGTTTTCTTCATTTCTGGTGCATATACTATAACCATAGAAAACAATTACTAAATAAGACGCCACAAGTTATTTGGAATAAACTTTTTCATAATACATGCCGGGAACCGTAAAAGCGGTTACCCGGCATCCTCCCTTTTTATGGGGTTTTCCGTGTTCTGAATATTTTTACCAATAACAATGTTCTCCTTTATTCCCGGAGACGCAGCCGGCCATAAATTAAACTTCTGCGGGAGTTCCGCATTCTGTACAGAACTTTTCGTCATCTGCCAATATTTTCCCGCAATTTTTGCATTTATGTACCTTTTTTCCTTCCTCGCAGTCTGTGTCATAGGCGCTCCACTCAATCTTTGCGCCGCATTCCGTACAAAATTTCTGATCGTCTTCCAGCTGAGCGCCGCAGCTTTTGCAGACTTTTCCGCGAGGTTCTTTCTGGACGAGTTTGATCTCCGTTCCACAAACATTGCAGAATTTTGACTCTCCCGGCAGTTCGGCATTGCAATTCGGGCAGTACACAACATTCTTTATCTTTTGGATCTGCTCCTGCAGTTCCTTCTCCTGACTGATCAGTTCCTTCAGATGTGCAGTGAATTCCTCGAGTTCCGGAACCGCCTTTTCTTCATTTTCGCAGCACAATTTAAAATATGCCTCTCCCAGCTTTTCGTATTCTTCCTTTTTCTGGTTACCCAGGGATTTTAATGCTGAGTTGAGTTTTACCGAATCGGTTACCTCTTTTGATTTTTGTTTCACTCCCTGGCCCAGTGATGTCACTTTTCTGTCCAGATCATCTAAAAATGCCATTATTTCTCCTCCTTATCATGCTTCCGAGTATGCTATACCGCAGAAGCCCGCCATATTTCAGGCAGGCCTCTGTTTCATGAACGCTCGTTTTTACATTGATGTGGGGTCGATATACCATTTCCCGTCAATTTTGATCACCTGAAGTTCCATGGATTCTTCATAAGTCTCATCTGTAATGTCTTCCATGCCCACGATCATTGTTATTTCAAGGGCTTTTCCTTCCTCTATTTTCTCATCAACACCCTCACTGTCAAACTCTTCCTGGATGCCTTCAATGTCGCTCTCAGAGAGATCCATCTCGTCTTCGATCTCGTAATCCACCTGGATCGCGCCTTCTTTGATATCTTCTCCCATGCTCATATCGAACATTTCTTCAAACATATCGGCTATCTCATCTTTGTCATAACCGCTCTCTTCTTCCAGAAGCTCGATCGTTCCGTCTGAAAATGCATCGAGCATTACCTTGCCGTCCTGTTTTTCAATGCCTTTCATCAGACTGTCGACCGGATCTGTGTATTTGCTGCTTTTCCCGATACCGGCAATCCCGGAGCCGCCCCCGTCCGAACCGCAGCTTCTCACACCCAGAACGATCCCCACAACGATCGCAGCAAGGATCACAACACCGATAATGATAATAATGATCGGCCTTGCAGAACTTTTTTTCGGCGGTTTTCCGCCCTGGGCATATCCGTTATAAGTCTGCTGCCCTCCACTGCTGTAATTGGCCTGCGGATTATTCCTCTGCGCCTGGCCGCCTCCCGCCTGCTGGACCGGTGTCCCGCAGTTCGGGCAGAACTTCTGGTTATCATTCATCTGAGCACCACAATTTTTACAAAACATCTTTCGCCCTCCTCTTGATTAAGTAATATTTATTTTCAGAACTGATACTTCAGTTTCTGTCCCTGAGACTGTCTCTTTACTATATATGCCGGACTGCCAGAAATATCAGCCGACGTCAATACTCCCATAGCTGATATACCATTTTCCGTCGACCTTTATGACATCCATGGAGACGTCGATCGTATCTTCTTCGCTGTCATCTACGTATATCGTAAATACAGCGTCTACTTCGCGGGCATCACTGATATCTTCCCGGATCCCCAGACTTTCCTTCAAATCGTCCCTTATATCTTTGATGTCGTCCTTGTTCAGCTTTTCGCTGTCTTCAATTTTACATTCGACCTTAAAATCTTCTCCCTCGAGATCCTCATCGGTAAATACGGCTATGAAGCTGTCATACTCCCTTTCAAAGTCTCTTCCGTCCATACCGCTGGAATCTTCCAGCGCGTCGACGGTCTTTTTGCTGAATGCAGAAAGGACTTTTTCACCGTCTTCCTGTTCCATTCCCTCTGCCAGAGTCTGTATCGGCTTTTTATATCCTCCGCCGAAAATGAACCGGACCAACAGGATGACGATCGTGATCGCCAGGGCAGCTAAGACCACGAGCACGCCTACCGCAAGATACGGCGGCCTCTTTTTGTTTTGAACCGGATAGTGTCCGGCAGCCGCAGCTGCGGAATCATTGCCTCCTACGGCTGTGCCGCACTGAGGACAAAATTTTATGCCGTCTGCGATCGGAGAACCACAATTTTTGCAAAACATTTTTCCTTCCCCCGCTGTTTTTTTCACGGCGCACGTTTCCTGGTTCGGTCTGTTATTACTCTGTCCCGATGAGCCGTTTGCATGAATTTATATAGATTATAACTTATTCTTCTTTGTTTTTCCACATTTTTTTGTTAAATCCGCCTTCACTTCTGTTAAAGATTACGTTTTTCATGTACATCTTTTCTAATTTTTCTCCGTATGATCCAGATACAAAGCGAGACGGTTCCTGCTGCCATAAAAACAACGGATAAATGAAACGCCCCGGCTTCTCCGCTATGTCCCGCGCTGTTGTGATCTCCCGACCTGAAAAACACCCCCGGGATTACAGGCATTCCGCCTTTCTCCCGAACAGCAAAACTTATCTTCTCCTCGGAAAGGTTGCCCGCCAGATCCTCCGCCTCAGCCGAAACAGTATAGTCTCCGTTCTGGGTAATAGCATACTCAAATACTCTGCTTTCATAATCCAGCTTCTGCCTCTCCCCGTTAATAATGACTGTCCGCAGCCGTTCATCCTCGCCTGTGACCCACAGACTCAGAACTGCTCCCCCTTTACAGGTATCTCCGTTTTTTATTTCTCCCCAGAATATTTTCGGCGGAGTATGATCCACCGTAAAAACCGCTGCCGCCGCAGATTCGTTTCCCGCCTGATCGCGGGCGCGGACTTCCAGAAGCTTCTTCCCCTCTTTCGTTACCTTCGTCCCCGGAAAGTACTGTCTGCCGTTCAGATAAATGATATAAGAATTTTCTGTCAGGTCTACGATCATTTCTTTCCCATAATTCCATTCAAAATAAGGAATGCTGGCGCCGTCCAGCTGATCCACATATCGTATCACCGGATTTGTCTGATCGATCACAAAGGACAGGGTTTTCTCCGTCCGCCTGCCGGAAGCATCCTCCGCGCAGACTGAACAGACATATTTCCCATCCTCGGTAAATTCCGCTTCAAAACGCTTCTCCTGCGGAGAACCGACCCACTCCTCCGTCCCTGCGTCCAGAAACATCTCCGACTGCCCGTCAGGCCGCATCCGGGTCACTGTCAGCCTGCAGTCTTTTAATACATTTTCGTCCCCGGCCATAAAAACAGCTTTTTGCTTCTGTGCTGTGATCATCCCGTCCCGCACGCCCGATACCTCAATTTCGGGAGGCCGGACATCTATAAAAATCTCTTTTGTCAGCACGGAAGTATTCCCCGCCCGGTCTGACACGTGGACAGTTACCGGCAGCCCCTTTCCGCTCTCAGACGCCTGGTCCGCCTCAAAACTCACCGTATCTGACAGGACTGTCTCTTCCTTATATCCCCAGTTCTTTTTTACTGCAATTTTTTCTCCCACATAGCAGGTTATAGATCGGATGCCCGAAGAAAAAGCGTATTTATCCCCGGGCTCTTTCACATGGACTTTGATCCCGGCTGCGCTCTGTCTCCATCTTTCTGCTCCTCCAACGATCTCCATGGTTATTTCCGGGGCTTCGTCTTCACAGAGAACCGGGGCAGATACCAGAATGTCACTTCTTCTGCCCGCACGGTCTGCCGCACAGACTGATATTCGCCCCTTAAATCCCAGTGGTATATGAATCGTACCACTGTTTCCCTCTATCTTCTCCTGCCTTTGCTCCCCGCCGCCATCCAGAGTGACCTGAATATACTCCGCCCCCGAACCTGTATCTGTACATTTTATATCAATCTCCGGCGGAGAATGAAAAAAAGTTCTGTTCCCATCCCGGTATGCGGGAATATTGATCTCCAATCCATCAGGTGGGTTCAGATCAAAAAGGATTTCCTGCTCTGTGCGGAACAGTTCTTCCCCGTCGGCCAGCGATACCATCCAGACCTCGATCAGATTTTCACCCTCTTCAAAAGCAGCCGGCGGAATTGCCGCAATCCCACATAAGGCTTCTTGATCCGTTTTCTTTCCATCCTCTTCCATCTCCCCGGCTTCTTCTTTCTCTTCAGTTTCTTCTGTCCCGTCGGCTTCTTCTTTCTCTTCAGTTTCTTCTGATCCCCCGGCTTCTTCCGGGTCTTTTGTCCGCAGGCTTCCCTCCAGCACACGGCCGGACGGAGCCGTCACCTTATACACCGTTTCCGCACACAGCTCTGTATGTACGATCTTAATCTCCGGCGGAGTAAGGTACCATCCGTTTTGTCCGTCCGGGTGAGAGCAGATGATCTCAGGTTCAGACCACCTGCTTTCTTCCTCCTTTCCGCCCGGCTTGTCCGTCTCCTCCGGATCCGGAGTTTCGCCGGTTTCAGAGGAGTTCTTTTCCCCCAGCTCCTCTTCGGCAAAAATAATAACATTTCTAAAAAGAAGAAGAAAAAGAAAAACAAAAGCAGTCAGTATCATACGCCATCTCCCGAATCTTCTGCTAATCCTGCCCATACGCCGCCTCCTCTCCGCTCTGCTCCTGCCCGTTTTGCAGCAGCCGGCACTCTTCCGTCAGCTGCCGGATTTTTTTCGATTCCCGTACTTTCAGAAGAGCCTCTTCCCCTGTCAGAACCGCCTGGGCGTACTGTCCCTGTCCGGCTTCCAGATTCATCTTTTTCTCAGCCGCCTCCTCGATCCGTGCTGCGCCCTCCTCAATCTCAATGAGGCGGCCATAGGCCTGAACTGCTTCCTCCGTCATTTCCTGCCGCTCATAGGCTGCCGCCAGAGAACGCACTGCATTCCGCTCCAGTTCTCTGCCCAGCAAAAGAACCTGCTCATTTCCACCGGCGGTATTTTTCAGCAGATAAGCTTGAAGCACCTGACTCGCTCCGGCAATATATTCTTCATCTGTTATCTCCGCTCCATACTCTTCATGCAAATTCTTCCCGGTCTGCCCGTTATCTGTGTCTGTACTTGCTTCCTTATTTACATCTTCTCCCACAGTTTTGCCGCCGGATCCATTGTCCGTCCCCGCCAGGAGAAGTGACAATGCTGCCAGAATACTGAGGCAGCCGGCGGCCGCAGCAGCTTTCCTGCCTGATCTGCCCATATAAGTACGATTTTCTCCCGCTGCAGGTATATCTCCAGCCGCCTGTCTTACGTCGCTGTAACGGTTTCCCGAAACTTCCGTGCAGCGCCGGATTATCCTGGACATTTTTTTCTCCTCCCGCCTGCTCAGTCCCGGGGTCACAGTAACATAAGCCAGCACAAACTGCATTGTCCTTCCGTAACCAAACAGATCCACGTCTCCTTCAAAATCAGAGCCATTTCCGCACACAGGCTTTACAAAATGCTTTCTCACGACTCTGTTCTGCATCTGCTTCATTACCCGTTCATTTTCCGGCGCCTCCAGATCCAGCAGATACACTCTTCCATTTTCGGCCACAACGATACTGTACGGGTTCAGATAGCGGTATCTCTGCCCCCTCCTGCATCGGTGGAACTGATCCAGACTGACGCCGATCTGCCGGAACCATTCAAACAGAACTTTCTTTTCCAGCTGCCGGCGGTCACGCAGGCAGTAAATAAGCAGCTCGCCGCTTTCACTGTCCATGCTCTGCCTGCACTGTGTTCCATGCTCAATAAATTTCAGGACTTCATACATTTCTTCCATATTCATTTTCTTCAGCCGCAAAACGCATACAAAAATCCATTCCGCACTGCGCGGCAGTATTTTCCCGATCCGTGTGAAAATCATCAGAAACTGATGTTGAAAAAAGACTTCGTTCAGATATGTCGAAGTGTTAATATCATACATGAATTTTTCTGAAAACGCAATAGAAATGCCCCGCTTCGTCGCATCAAAGCGTGAAGCGGGGCGTCTCTGTCCTGCGGTCAGTCAATGCTTTCCAGTCGTGCCAGCGCCGCAGCGATCACCTTGTCCATGTCATAGTATTTATAATCCCCCAGGCGGCCTCCGAAAATAACATTTCCTTCTTTCTCCGCCAGTTTCTTATACTCCTCAAAAAGCCTGTTGTTTTTCTCGTCGTTTACCGGATAGTAGGGTTCCATCCCTACGCTCCACTCGGAAGAATATTCCCTTGAGATAACAGTCTTCTCCTGCTGCCCGAATTCAAAATGTTTGTGCTCGATCACCCGGGTATAGGGAACATCCCGATCCGTATAGTTCACCACTGCGTTGCCCTGGTAATTGGCACAATCCAGTACTTCTGTCTCAAACCGTACAGAACGATATTCAAGCGCGCCCAGACAGTAATCGAAATACTCGTCGATCATTCCCGTAAAGATGACGGTCTGCGCAAGATCCGGCTCCGCCTTCCTGAGTTCAAAGAAATCAACTCCGGTGCGCACCTCTGCGCCGTCCAGCATTTTCTCCACAATGCGGGTGTAGCCTCCGACCGGTATTCCCTGGTATCTGTCATTAAAATAATTGTTGTCATAGATAAAACGGAACGGAAGACGTTTAATGATAAATGCCGGAAGCTCCGTACACTTTCTTCCCCACTGTTTTTCTGTATATCCTTTGATCAGCTTCTCATAGATATCTCTGCCTCCCAGAAAGAGCGCCTGCTCTTCCAGGTTCTTCGGTTCTGTGATACCTGCCTCCCTGCGCTGTTTTTCAATGATCGCCCTGGCCTCGTCTGGCGTTTTGATCCCCCACATTTTGCTGAATGTGTTCATATTAAAGGGCAGATTATACAGCTCGTCTTTGTATATGGCAACCGGAGAATTTATATAATTATTAAATTCCGCAAACTGGTTGATATAATCCCAGATTCTTTTGTCTGATGTATGGAAAATATGAGCGCCGTATTTGTGTACGTGGATTCCTTCTATATCCTCACAGTATATATTTCCGGCAATATGATCTCTTCTGTCGATCACCAGACACTTCTTGCCCTTTTTTGTGAGCTCATGTGCCATAACTGCGCCGTACAGACCTGCACCCACGATCAGATAATCGTACTTTTTCATTAAATAATCCCTCTCTTTCAAAACACAATTTGCTGTGTCCCTTATTTTCTTATCATAACACCTTTTTCTTTATATTTGTCCTGCTCTGTTCTTTTTCGTTATTATGACCATATATTTTATTTTTTCATTTACAAATTGGTTATTATGCACTAAACTG
>ERZ1643250.982-NODE-982-length-26952-cov-36.645314_pt1 | contig 26952 bp, 21 predicted proteins | sample MGYA00579262_ERZ1643250 | MGnify/ENA primary metagenome ERZ1643250 (study PRJEB29033, sample SAMEA4952265) | chicken gut metagenome | biome: Broiler Chicken; feature: Gastrointestinal Tract; material: Caecum | place: Ireland | collected 2018 | study: Broiler... | reverse complement strand
AGTATGTGGTTTAATTCGACGCAACGCGAAGAACCTTACCAAGTCTTGACATCCTGCGACGAGTACAGAAATGTGCTTTTCCTTCGGGACGCAGAGACAGGTGGTGCATGGTTGTCGTCAGCTCGTGTCGTGAGATGTTGGGTTAAGTCCCGCAACGAGCGCAACCCTTATGGATAGTTACTACGCAAGAGGACTCTATTCAGACTGCCGTTGACAAAACGGAGGAAGGTGGGGATGACGTCAAATCATCATGCCCTTTATGACCTGGGCTACACACGTACTACAATGGCGTTTAACAAAGAGAAGCAAAACCGCGAGGTGGAGCAAAACTCAAAAACAACGTCTCAGTTCAGATTGCAGGCTGCAACTCGCCTGCATGAAGTCGGAATTGCTAGTAATCGCGGATCAGCATGCCGCGGTGAATACGTTCCCGGGCCTTGTACACACCGCCCGTCAAACCATGAGAGTCGGTAATACCCGAAGTCCGTAGTCTAACCGCAAGGGGGACGCGGCCGAAGGTAGGATCGATGATTGGGGTTAAGTCGTAACAAGGTAGCCGTATCGGAAGGTGCGGCTGGATCACCTCCTTTTTACGGAGTAGCAAGAGCTACAACGAAAGAGGGTCGCAAATGCGATCCGACTCGAAGGCGCAAGCCCGTGAGTATAAAAACCTTTGCCTTGATGTTTTCTTTCTTCCTTTTCGTTTTCAATGGATCGAGAGCAAACGCTCTCGTATTTTTTTGCTTTTTTTTGACGAGGGCGCAGCGAAGGTATGCGCTTTTTCGATGTTCGTCGTTTGGGCGAGTGTGTGTCCATGCCATGCAAAAAGTTTGAAAAATGGTGAGAGATGAAGATTTGCGCCGTTTGGGCGAGTGCGCTCCGAGGTCAAAAGAAAAGTTGGGAAAGAGGGAGTATGCGGTAAAACTCGCGCCGCGTTGAAGTCGGTCGTTCGGGGAGGGAAGCTGGGCTATGTTTTTGTAAAAAGATCCGCACCCGAAGGTGCGGAGCCGATGTCAAGCGGTCTGTTCGTCTTGCTGCGAGGGCTGTTCCTCTTTTGGCTGGTTGGCTTCCGCCTGCTTTTTCTTGCGGGCGGCGTCCGCGGCTGCACGCTTGCGGCGCTTGTCCAAGCCATACAATTCGTCGTGCTGTTTGGTCGCCTTTTTGACCAGCTTTTTGCATCCCGGGATGCCGGACAGAGCCACGCTCGCCGAAACGGGCATATCTTCGCCGAAGCCCTTGAATTTTTTGGCTTTGATCGGCTCGCCGACGGTGTCGGGCAGGTCGACCTTTTGACGCTTTTTGGGCGCGGAAGGGACGGCGAGTTCATACTTCTTTTCGTCGGGCGGAGCGGTCTTGGGACGCATCGGCTTTGCCGCTCTTTGCTGAGACGCTTGCGCGATGCCCCCTCTTGCCGCCGCCTCGAGGTCGAGACGGGTCTGAGGTATGACCGGCACCACGCCGTCGGGCGTGGGGATCGGAGCGCCGCAATAGTTGCAGAACTTCGAAATGTCGTTGATCTGTTTGCCGCATTTGTTGCAGAACATCTTTCCCTCCGAGAGCGCGACGGATGCCGCGCGTCTGTCGTCGGATGACCCGACGATTATATTTTAGCGGTTTTTTGCGCAAAAAGCAATCGTTTTCGCACAATTGGCGTCCGCCGGCTCGATTCAGAGACCGAGCACGTCCGCCAAGTTGAATTTTGCCTGCATGATGAACGGGTTGGCCGCGTCGTCCGCGAACTTGCCGTAAGAGGAGAGCACGAACGTCCCGTCCTTGCATGCGGTGCCGCTGTAGCCGCAATCGGTGCCGCCGTCGTTGGTCGCGCCCAGCACGATCAATGCGTCGCCGAACGCCGCGGATTTGTCGGCGTCGCCCGTCGCGTAGTCGATCAGCTCCTGCGGATCGCCGACCCAACCGACCCAATAGCCGCCCAGCAGATTTTGCGTGCTGAACGCGCTCGATCTCATGCCGGGCAGGCACAGCCTGAACGAGATCAGCACCTTGCCCGTCGTCAAGTCGTACTCCGCCTTGTGTCTGTCGCCGGTCAGGCAGAGGGGCAGCTCTTTGAGCTCGCTCCACGTTTCGCCCTCGTCCGTCGACACCGAGATCAACGAATTTGTAGTGCGCGAATTGCCTCTTCCGATCAAGATCAGTGTGTCATCGTTGGGAGCGGGCGCGCGGAAGATCTCTATCTCGCAAAGGTTTGCCGCCTGCTCGGCGTTGCGCTGAGAGTGTAAGAACTTCTCAGGGGTGCTCCACCGGGCGTTGCCGTCTTCGTCAAAGGTCAGATAGGAGACGTAGTTGTAGAAGTCGTAGTCGTGGAAGGTGCCCATCCACTTTTCTTCTCCGTTTTCGTCGCGTAGTTGAGTCAGCGACGACATTGCGACGATGACGTCGTAGGGCAGCGCCTTGCCGTTTTCGTCAAAGTTGGGCAGGAGCTCTTCGGGGACGCCGTCGTAGGCGGGGTCGCCCTTGTCGGGTTGAGCGTCTGCCCACTCGATGCCGTAGGCGTTTTCGAATTGAGGCCAAGTCTTGCCGCCGTCTGCGGACAGCGCGTAGTTGAAGCCGTCGGCGTAATATTCGTCGTCCGCCGCCCACGACGGGCAGCCGGACACGAGCAGAAGTCTGTCGCCGCCGAGGTTGTAGAGCGTCGGCGTTTCCTGCGATTTTTCAAAACTTTGGGGCAGGTCGGAGATGCGTTCGCTCCAAGTGTCGCCGAAGTCGGAGCTCTCCTTCATGATGATCGCTCCCTTGCCGTGCCCGGCGGGGTAGGCGACGATCAGCTTGCCCTCGTCGTTGACGACGAAGTCGGGATGCCCGAGATAGGAATCCGTCTTGTCTATGACAGAGGTGTATTTTTCGTCGAGTTCGACGACGCGTATGTCGCCGACATAGTCGAGCGCGTCCTTGCGCGTCGCGAGCCACACCGTCAAAAGAGTGAGTCCGACGATGACGAGCAGGATCGCCGCGCTTATCGCCGCGACAGCGAGCGTTTTGCGCATTTTTGTGTTTGATCGAGTTGTCTTTTCGGCGTCCATAGTTCGATTATAGCACAGCCGCAAGCGTTTTGCAAGCGCGAATATTCGCGCATATGCGCGCGCATCGGCGCGCGTGGCGAAAGTTTGCTTGACTATTGGGCGCAATGGGGATAAAATAGAACTATACTCGTTTGGGAGGACGTTATGAAAAGCGACATCCAAATCGCGCACGAAGCCGAACTCAGACCGATAGGCGAGATCGCCGCAAAACTCGGCGTCAACGACTGCGAACAGTACGGCAAGTACAAGGCAAAGATCGACCCCGTCGTCTCTTCCAAGGGCGGCAAGCTCATCTTGGTCACCGCGATCAATCCGACCGCGCTCGGCGAGGGCAAGACGACCACGTCGATAGGTCTTGCCGACGGCATGGCAAAGATAGGCAAAAGGGTATGCCTTGCGCTGCGCGAGCCGTCGCTGGGACCCGTGTTCGGCATCAAGGGCGGAGCGACGGGCGGCGGACACGCCCAGATCGTCCCGATGGAGGACATCAATCTGCATTTCACCGGCGATCTGCACGCGATCACCTGCGCAAACAATTTGATCGCCGCGATCCTCGACAACCATCTGCAACACGGCAACGAATTGCATATCGATCCGACCAAGGTCGTCTGGAAGAGGTGTCTTGACATGAACGACCGTTCGCTGAGGAGCATCGTCTGCGGGCTGGGCGGCAGCACGGACGGCGTGCCCCGTCAAGAGGGCTTCAACATCACCGCCGCGTCCGAGATAATGGCAATTTTGTGCCTTGCCGCCGACCTCAAAGACCTCAAAAGGCGCATCGGCGACATCATCGTCGCATACGACAGGCACGACGAGCCGGTGACATGCGCGCAGCTCGGCTGCGTGGACGCGGTCGCGATCGTGCTCAAAGACGCGCTCAAACCCAACCTTGTCCAAACGCTCGAGGGGACGCCCGCGCTCGTGCACGGCGGGCCGTTCGCCAACATCGCCCACGGCTGCAACAGCGTGATCGCTACGCGCACCGCGCTCGCGCTTGCCGACTATGTGGTCACCGAGGCGGGATTCGGCGCGGATCTCGGCGCGGAGAAGTTCCTTGACATCAAATGCCGCGTCGCAGGCGTCAGACCGCAGGCGGTCGTGCTCGTCGCGACGGCGCGCGCACTCAAATATAACGGCGGGGCGTCCAAGGCGGACGCGTCCAAACCGGACGAAAAGACGCTCGAAAAGGGGCTTTGCAACCTGATCGGGCACATCCGCAATTTGAGGGACGTCTATCACGCCAACGTCGTCGTCGCGATCAACAAGTTCGTCACCGACACCGACGGCGAGATCGCTCTGATCGAGCAGGCGTGCCGCGGCGAGGGCGCCGACTTTGCGCTGTGCGAGTGCTGGGAGAAGGGCGGCGAAGGCGCGGTAGAGCTGGCAAAACAGGTCGTTGCCGCATGCGACAAGGGCGACGAGGTCACGTTCGCCTATGACATGGACGACGACATCAAGACAAAGATCTTCAAAGTTGCGACCAAAGTGTACGGCGCCGCCGGCGTAGAATATGCCGCCAAGGCGGAGAAGAGCATCGCGCGTCTAGAGAAGTCGGGCAAGGGCAAATTGCCGATATGTATCGCGAAAACGCAATATTCTTTCTCGGATGACGCGACAAAACTCGGTCGCCCGACGGGCTTTACGCTGCACGTCAAAGACGTCGAACCGCGCGGCGGAGCGGGCTTTGCGGTCGCCGTTTGCGGCAACATCATGCTGATGCCCGGGCTCGGCAAGCGCCCCAACGCGCTCGACATGACGATCGACGACGATACGCAAGAGATAAAAGGATTGTTTTGACGGAGGAGAGAATGGAGCAAGGTTCTTCCAACTTCATTGAAGACATCATCGACAAGGACATAGAGGCGGGCTGCGACAAGATCGTCACCCGTTTCCCGCCCGAACCCAACGGCTATCTGCACATAGGGCACGCCAAAAGCCTTTGCATCAACTTCGGGATGAAGAGCAAGTACGGCGGCGAGTGCAATCTGCGCTACGACGACACCAATCCCTGCAAAGAGGATCAGGAATATGTCGATTCCATCAAGCGCGACATCGCGTGGCTGGGCTTCAAGTGGGATCGCGAACTCTATGCGTCCGACTATTTCGACAGGATGTACGAGTGCGCAGTCGGCTTGATCATGAAAGGGCTGGCATATGTCTGCGACTACTCGGCGGACGAGATCCGCGCGACGCGCGGCACGCTGACCGCTCCCGGGCAGAACAGCCCGTGGCGCGAGCGCACCGTGTCCGAAAATCTGCGCCTCTTCGACGAGATGAAGAGAGGGCTTTACGCGGACGGAGAAAAGGTGCTGCGCGCCAAGATCGATATGGCGAGCCCCAACATGAATATGCGAGACCCGGTCATCTACCGCATCTTGCACGAGACGCATCACCGCACCGGCGACAAGTGGGTCATCTATCCGATGTACGACTTCGCGCATCCGCTCGAAGACGCTTTCGAGGGGGTCACTCACTCCATTTGCACGCTCGAATTTGAGGATCACCGCCCCCTCTACGATTGGGTCAAGACCAATTGCGGCTTCGGCGATTTTCCCAAACAGATCGAGTTCGCGCGACTCAACATCACGCGCACGATCATGTCCAAGCGCTTCCTCAAAAAGCTGGTCGACGAGGGCAAGGTCTCGGGCTGGTCCGATCCGCGCATGCCTACGCTCAGCGGCATGAGGGAGAGGGGATATCCGCCCGAGGCGATCCGCAACTTCTGCGCCGCGGTCGGCGTGACCAAAGCCAACAGCGAGGTCGACGTCGCCTATCTCGAACACTTCGTCCGCGACCACCTCAACAACACCGCGGACAGAGTCATGGTCGTCAAAGATCCGATCGAGATGATCGTCGAGGACATGGAGGGCGGCGAGCTTTGCCGCGTCGAGAACAACCCCAACGCCGAGACGGTCACCTATCGCGACGTCATCTTGGGCAGGCGCATCTACATCGACAGGGCGGACTTCGCGCCCGTACCGCCGCCCAAGTACAAGAGGCTCGTCCCCGGCGGCACGGTCAGGCTCAAGGGCGCTTACATCGTCGAGTATGTGTCGCACGAGTGCGACGACGCCGGGAACGTGACGCGCGTCGTCTGCCGCCGCATCCCCGACAGCAAGAGCGGCGGAGCCAACGCGGGCATCAAGGTCAAAGGCGTCATCCAATGGGTCAACGCCGACGACTGCGTCGACATCGAGTTGCACGAATACGACTATCTGCTTTTGGACGGGGAGGGAGACTTCAACGACAGGCTCACCCCCGACAGCCACCGCATCTTCGCCGGCGCGAAGGGCGAGGCGTGCCTTGCGGACGCAAAGCCGTACGACCGCTTCCAATTCATGCGCATGGGCTATTTCAGCGCGGCGGGCAGCTACGGCGAGGGCGATCGTTCGTTCAACATGATCACCGGGCTCAAGGACAGCTATGCCAAATAAGCTGTTTAAGCCAAATGGCGTAAAAGAGCGCAAGTCAAGCTCGATCGCCGATTACAACTCCGAGCACGGCACCAAATATCTGATCTTCGCGATGCGCGACGTGACGGACATGAAGTCGGAGACGGGGTACGGCGGCGACGGCAAGCCGGTCTATCTCAAAGAGTTCTTCTCGATCATGTTCGGCAATCACGAGTTGACCGAGTATGTGCTGCTCGACCCGTCGGTGTTCGACGAAGCGGCGATTGACGGCGCAAAGCGCGTCAAGGTCGGCGACTGTGAGCTGAGCTACACCTACCGCAAGGGCGCGTTCTCGCGCCGCCACTACAACGCGCGGTTTGAGTATGACGGCGTGCAATACTATGTCTATCTCAAGACCTGCAACGATGTCAAGTTCAGTCAATTGATGACGGAATTCTTTGAGGGCAAGCTGTATTGATTTTTCGTGCCCGTGTTTGAAAAACGTGTTTAAGCAAAAAAGAAGGAGCGCCCGGAAGCGCTCCTTTTTGTGTACGTCAATCGGCGTAAATGCAGTTGCCTTCGCTGTCGATCGCGACGATCGCGGGGAAGTCTTTGACGGTGATCCGCCTGACCGCCTCGGTGCCGAGGTCGGGGTAGCAGATCTCTTCGACGGCGGTCACAGTGCCGCTGTAAAGCGCGCCCGCGCCGCCTATCGCGGCGAAGTAGACGCCCCTGTTGCGCTTGATCGCCTCTATGCATTCGGGGCTGCGCTTGCCCTTGCCGATCTGGGCGGCGAGCCCGTGATCGAACATGTAGGGCGTGTACTTGTCCATTCTTCCCGACGTGGTCGGACCGCAGCTGCCCATCACCTGACCTTTGACCGCGGGACACGGACCCATGAAGTAGACGGTCTCGCCTGCGTAGTCGAAGTCGGGCTTGCCGCTTTGGATGCTCTCGAACAGCCGCTTATGTCCCGCGTCGCGGAAGACGAGCATAGTCCCCGACAGGAGGACCCCGTCGCCGACTTTGAGCGCCGCGAGTTCGCTTTTGTCAAACGGCATGGTCAATCTCTTTTCACTCATAGCGCACCCCCTCTTTGCCGATGACGGCGACCTTTGCGCGGCTGCAATGGCACAAAATGTTGACCGCTACGGGCAGCGACGAGATGTGGGTCGGGTACTTGCGAATGAATATGCCGAGCGCGGTCGTCTTGCCGCCGAAGCCCTGCGCGCCCACGCCGAGAGAGTTGATCCTCTCCATGAGCTCACGCTCGATCGCGTCCAATTGAGGATCGGGATTGGCGGAGCCGATCTTGCGGAACAGCGCCTGTTTGGACATTTTTGCGCACAGCTCGAACGTGCCGCCCAGCCCCACGCCGACGATGACCGGCGGGCAGGGATTGGACGCCGCGCGCGCGACCGTCTCTACGATCAGATCTTTCGCCGTATCCAGCCCCTGCGCGGGGTTGAGCATGTACAGCGCGGACATATTCTCGCTGCCGAAGCCCTTGAGCATGACGCTCACCTTGACCTCGTCGCCGGGGACGAAGTCGGTGTGGACGACCGCCGGGGCGTTGGTGCCGGTGTTGACGCGCGTGACGGGGTCGAGCACGGACTTGCGCAGGTCGGCATAGCCTTCCCGGACGGCGCCGTCGATCGCGTCTTGGAGCAGGGCTCCGGTCAAAAGGACGTCTTTGCCGATCTCGACAAAGACGACGCACATCCCGGTGTCCTGACAGACGGGATAGCCCGTTTGGGCGGCGAAGCGCGCGTTTTCGCACATCTTGGTCAGGGCGAAGCGCGCGGCGGGGACCTTTTCTTCGTCGCGTGCTCGTTCGAGCGCGGCGAGGCAGGTCGGTTCGATGTTGCGGCTGATTTCGACGATCGCCCTGCGTACTTCTTCGGCGACGGTCGAGGTGTCGACAGTAAACATAGTCATCTCCTTACGCGTATTATTTTAGCATATCCGCGCTTTACTTACAACAGAAAATATGCTACAATTATACGCGGCGAAAAGCCGTTGCTATGGACAAATTGGAGATATGCACGCTGGCGAGCGGCAGCAAGGGCAACTGCACTTATGTGCGATACGGCGACACCGCGATCCTCATCGATCAGGGACTTTCGCTCAAAGAGCTGAGGGTGAGGGCGAACTATCGCGGGATAGACCTGTCGCAGACGGACGCGTTGTTTGTGACGCACGAACACTCCGACCACGTCAAAGGCGTGGGCGCGTTCGCGCGCGCGTACGATACGCCCGTGCATATACCTGCCGCGTGTCTGGGCAACTTCAAGACCGAGGACGGCGACGAGAGGTTTTTCGTCCCCAACGAGTACGACGGCGAGGTCACCGTCAAGGGTCTGTCGGTCAAGCCCTTCCGCGTGCCGCACGACGCGCACTACACGGTCGGGTACAGGATCAGCACGGGCAAAGAGGACATCGCGATCGCGACCGATCTCGGCTTTGTGTCGGACGGGACGTTGTCGAAGCTGTCGGGATGCAAGGCGGTCGTGCTCGAGAGCAATCACGATCCGCTGATGCTCGAGGGCGGCAGATATCCGCGCCTGCTCAAGGCGCGCATCGCCGGCAACAGAGGGCATTTGAGCAACGACGCCTGCGCGCAAACGGTCGCGGCGCTTGCCTGCACAGGCACTCAAAAGATAGTTCTCGCTCATCTCAGCGAGGAAAACAACACCCCCGAACTCGCGTTCGAGGCGAGCCGCGAACTGCTCGCGCGCCGCGGGGTCAGAGAGGGAGACGACGTCTTGCTGTTCGTTGCGGATCAGTTCAAGCCGTCGGGGAGAATAACGATATGACGACGACGGAATTCAACGGCAAAAAGTTGTTCAGATGGGAACCGAGCGACGGTTCCGCGGTCTTTTTGGGCAGCTATGTGCTCAAATTGCTGCTTCAGGTGATCATCGTGATCGTGCTCGGCGTCACCGACGTCGATCCCGATTTTTCAAAGACGATCGCCTATGCGTGCATCATCACTTCGTCCAACGAGATCGCGTTTTTGCTCACGCCGCTCGCCTACGGCAAGATCAAGGGCTACGACACGATACGCGGCATGGGCTTCGAGGGCAGGTTTTCGCTTTGGGCGACGCTGCTCGTGATACCACTTTCGGTCGTGCTGATCTGCATGGGTCAGCCGCTCGCCGAGGGCTTTGTAAGGCTGGTCGCGCTGATCGGATACGACACGTCCGCGGCGACGTCGATCATGCCGTCGACTCCGGGCGAGCTTGCCGCGACGCTCATCCTCGTCGCGCTGCTTCCGGCGATCGCCGAAGAGTATGTGTTCAGAGGCTGCGTCGCGCGCGCATTCGCGCGCAAGGGGTATGTGTTCGCGGTGTTTATGTCCGCGCTGCTGTTCGCGATCATGCACGGCAGCCCTCTTCAACTCGTACATCAATTTTTGATCGGCGTCGTCTGCGCGGTGCTGTTCTTTGCGACGCGCAGTCTCTGGCCGCCGATAATTTTGCACTTCCTCAACAACGCGATCGCGCTCGTGCTCGGCTACGTTCAAAACAGAGGGTCGGCGTTCGCCGTCACCGAGGCGTGGCAATATGTCGTGATGTGCGTTGTCGGCGTCGCGGCGACGATAGGGCTGCTGATCGCGGTGATATATCTGTGCAAGGCGCGCGCGGCGAAGGTCGATCCCGAGTCGGGCGCGGCAAAGAGGGCGGATATGGAGCGCACGCTGCGTTCGCTGTACGAATCGCCCGAGGTCAGAGGCGCGGCGCAGGCGGAACTCGACGCGCTCGACGCCGAGCTTGCCGAGGCTAAGAGCGAACAGATGGCGGAAGTCATCAAAGAGGCGCGCCGCGAGAGTGCGAACAAGACCAAATTGCGCGACCGCCGCGCGCTGATCTATGCGTTTCTCTTCGCCGGCGTGCTGTGGATATTGATGTTCATCCTCAACATCGCGGGGGTGCAATGATAGCGGTCGGTCTCGTCTGCGTGGGCAAGCTCAAAGAGAGCTATCTTCGCGAGGCGAGCGCGGAATACGAAAAGCGGCTGAGTCGCTTTTGCAAATTTTCGATCAAAGAGGTCGCCGAACAGCGTTCGGACGCAAAGAGCGCGGCGGAGATCGAGGCGGTCAAGCGCGCCGAGGGCGAAAGATTGACCGCGGCGCTCGGCGGCGGATATGTCGTCGTGCTCGACGGCAGAGGCAGACAGGCGACCAGCGAAGAGATCGCGGCGACGCTCGCCGCGGCTGCGCAGAGGACGTCGCACATCGACTTTGTGATCGGAGGTTCGTACGGGCTGTCGGACGAGGTGAGGGCGAGGGCGGACGAGGTGATATCTTTCGGCAAAATCACCTTCCCCCACCAATTGATACGCATCGTCACCGAAGAGCAGATCTACCGCGCGTTCACGATCAACAACAACGTCGCCTACCACAAATAGGCGACACGTTTCGGCTTTTGGGCGCATACTATGCGGTATGTACTCATACGAAGACATGTTGGCGGGGCTTGACGCTCTCGCCGCAAAGGGCGCGAAAAAGTTCGTCGTCGGATACAGTCTCTTCGGCAGAGAGATCGCGGGCGTCTTCAAGGGCGCGCCCGACGGACCGCAGCTTCTCATCCAAGGCGCGATGCACGCGCGCGAGTGGGCGACCGCCGAGCTTTGCGTCAGGCTGTTCGACGCATATGACGGCGACGCAGGGCTTTGGTGCCTGCCGATGACCGATCCCGACGGCGTTATGCTCGCGCAGTTCGGCGTCGACAGCGCGCCGAGCGGAGAGAGGGACTATCTGTTGTCTCTCAACGGCGGAAGCGAGGACTTTTCGCTTTGGAAGGCAAACGGCAGAGGCGTCGATCTCAACGTCAACTTCCCCGCGCTTTGGGGGACGGGGTCGTCCAACAAGTTCGCGCCGGCGCCGTCCGACTATGTCGGAGAGTATCCGCTGTCAGAGCCCGAGTCGAGCGCGCTCGCGCTGTTCACGCTCAAAGTTCAGCCGTCGGCGACCGTGTCCGTTCACGCGCGCGGAGGCGTGATCTACGGCGGGTTCGGCTGCTACGATCCCGAGCGCGCGCTCGCCGAAGAAGTCGCCGCCGCCTGCGGCTATCCTCTTCTCAAAGCCGAGGGAAGCGCCGGCGGTTACAAGGATTGGTTCATAGCCACGACCGCACGGCTCGGGCTGACCGTCGAGGTCGGGGAAGAGGACACGCCCTATCCCGAGCTGCAAGACGAACTCGGCGAAATATTCGCGCGCACGCGCGATATGCTTCCGGCGCTGTCTGCACACTATGTCGGACAAAGCGGATGAAATGCGAGGAGATATGGAGACAAAAGAGAAGTTCATGAGACGCGCGCTCGCCGCGGCGAAGAGAGCGGCGGCGAAGGGCGAAGTGCCCGTCGGCGCGGTGATCGTCAAAGGCGGCGAGGTCGTCGCGACAGGCTGCAACATGAAGGAGCGCAAAAATTGCGCGCTCTACCATGCCGAGACGGTCGCGATCGCGCGCGCGTGCAAAAAGTTGGGCAATTGGTATCTCGACGGCTGCGAGATGTACGTCACGCTCGAGCCGTGCGCTATGTGCGCGGGCGCGCTGATCAACAGCCGTCTGGACAAGCTGTATTTCGGCGCGTACGACCCCAAGGGCGGTTGTTGCGGCAGCATATGCGACCTGCCGAGCGACAGGCGTTTCAATCACCGCCTCGAGGTCGAGGGCGGAATTTTGCAAGAGGAGTGCGGAGCGGTGCTCACCCGATTTTTCCGCGCGCTTCGGGAGGGTAAAAAATGTTGATAGTCGGATTGGGCAACCCGGGGAGCAAGTATGACGGGACCTATCACAATCTCGGTTTTTCCGCGATCGACGCGATCGCGGAGAGGCTGGGGGTGAGCGTCGACCGCAAGGGCGACGGCGCGCTTTTCTGCAAGACGTACGTCGGCGGCGACAAGGTCGTGCTCGCCAAGCCTCAGACATTCATGAACCTGTCCGGGACGAGCGTCAATCTGCTTTTGGGCAGCAACGGCTTCAAGCCCGAGCAGTGCGTGATATTGTATGACGACGTCGAGATCCCCGTAGGGACGCTCAGGGCGCGCGCGGGCGGCAGCGCAGGCACGCACAACGGCATGCGCAGCGTGATCGGCGAGACGGGCTCGGACAAGTTCAAGCGAGTGCGTATAGGCGCCGGGTTCGAGCGCGGCAGGATGGACCTTGCGGACGTCGTATTGTCCAAGATACGCGGCGAGAACAAGGACAAGACGGACGGCGCGATAGCGTTCGCGGCGGACGCCGTGTGCCGCTTTTTGACGGACAAAGACTTTGACAAATTGATGAGGGAGTGCAACGTGTACGGCAAATAAATTTTCGTACCCGTGTCGATGATATGCAGCAAAAGTTTTTCAATGCCACTGATTTGAGAGCGCTCGGCGGAGACTGGGCGGCGCTTGCGGACGCGATACGCGAAAGGCGCAAGACGTCCGTCTTCGGGCTGGGATGGGCTGAAAAGGCGCTGGTCGCCGCGCATGTCGGCGCGCCGTTGCTCTTTGTCGCAAAGGACGAGGCTTCGGCGGGCAGACTGACCGAGCGTATTGCGGAGTGGCTGCCCGAGGGCAGGGTCGCCTACCTGCCGCCCAAGGACGACGTGCTCATCTATCGCAAGCGCTTTCAGTCGAGCGCGCTCGCCGAGCGCATGTCCGTGCTCGTGCGGCTTGCCGAGGGCAGGCTCGACTGCTGCGTGACGAGCGCACAGTCGCTCGTGCAATATGTGCCGCAAAGAGAGAGGCTCATCGCAAGCGCGGCGTCCGTCGCGGTGGGCGGCGAGTGCGACCCGGTCGCTCTTGCCGAAAAGCTGACGGCGCTTGGCTACATACGCTGCGACGCGGCGGAGGAAAAGAACACGTTCGCGCTGCACGGCGACATATTGTCGGTGTTCCCGCCCGACCGAGAGAGACCTCTGAGGATATCCTTTTTCGGCGATGAGGTGGAGAGCATCAAGACATTCGATCCCGAGACTATGAGCTCGCTCGCGGTCGAAAACAGGCTCGACTTTATGCCGGCGGGCGACGTGTTCGCGACTTCGGAAGAGGTGCGCGGCGCGCTTGCCGCCGCAAAAAAGGTCATCGCCAAGACGGACGGACACGCACGCGACAGGCTTGACGCGATCGTCGCCGAACTCGAGGCGGAGACCTCGATAGGGCAGAACTTCCAATGGCTGCTGCCGTGGCTGGCGATGTCGCGCTTTGCGCTGTTCGACTATCTTCCAGACGGCGCGTACGTCTTTGTCGACGATCCGTCCGGGGTCGCCGAAAAGCTCGAACTCTATCTGCGCGAGCACAGGGAGAGGGTCAAGGCGCTCGCCGTGGACGGAGAGGTGCTGGGCGCGCACATGAACTGTCTCGCCGCGGCGGACGAAGCGCTCGCGCGGCTGACCGAGAGGGGCGTTACCGGCTTTATCCCAACGCGCTCGACCAACAGAGTCTATTCGGCGGAACGGGCGTTTTCGCCTGCTTTCGCGAGGGTCGAGGACTATTCGCTCAACGTCCAAAAGCTCTATTCCGACCTCACCAACTACATGCATGCGGGCTATGCGGTCGCGCTGTGCATGGGGGACAGGGCGAGGGCGCAGAGCATCGCGATGTCGCTCAAAGACAACGACATCCCGTGCCGGGTCTCCGACGACGTCGACCTTGTCCCGGGCACGCTGACCGCGACTCCGATCGCGCTGTCATACGGCTTTTGTCTGCCGGGGATAAAGTTCGTCGCGATAGGGATGAGGGACATTTCGCGTTCGCGGACGGTCAGGTCGGCGGCGAGCGGCACATGGCTGTTCACCCTGCCGCGCAAGGGCGACTATGTCGTACACGAGGTGCACGGCATAGGCAGATGTCTGGGCATAGAGAAGATAGAATTTCAGGGCATAATGCGCGACTACGTCGTCATCGAATACCGCGACGGCGGCTTGTTGCAGGTGCCCATAGATCAGCTGGACAGGCTGTCGCGCTACTCGGGCAGCGAGCGCGTACCGAGGCTGTCCAAGCTGGGCGGCAAAGAGTTTGAAAAGATCAAAAAAGACGTATACAGGTCGGTCAAAAAGATGGCGATCGACCTCGCCGCGCTCTATGCGGAGAGGGAGAGCCGCAAGGGCTATCGCTACGAACCGGACACCGACGATCAAAAGCGGTTCGAGGACGCGTTCCCGTACGAAGAGACGCCCGACCAATTGCGCGCCGTCGCCGAGATCAAAGAGGACATGGAGAGCGGCAGAGTGATGGACAGACTGCTTTGCGGCGACGTCGGCTACGGCAAGACCGAGGTCGCGTTCCGCGCGATCTTCAAGACGGTGATCGAGGCGAAGCAGGCGGTCATACTCGCTCCGACGACGCTGCTCGCGACGCAGCACTACAAGACGGCGTGCGAGAGGTTCAGGGATTTCGGGATAGACATCGAGCTGCTCACGCGCTTCCGTTCGCCCGACCTCGTCCGCGCTTCGCTGGACAGGGTGAAGAGCGGCGCGGCGCATTTGGTGATCGGTACGCACAGGCTGCTGTCAAAGGACGTGGAGTTCAACGATCTTGGGCTGATCGTCCTTGACGAAGAGCAGCGTTTCGGCGTCGAGCACAAAGAAAAGCTCAAAGTGCTCAAACCCGATGTCAACGTGCTGACGCTGTCGGCGACGCCGATACCGCGCACTCTCAACATGGCTATGACGGGCATCCGCGACATAAGCGTGTTGGAGACCCCGCCGACCAGCCGTATCCCGGTGCAGACCTATGTGACCGAGTTGACCGACGCCTTGCTGCGCGACGCGCTCATGCGCGAACTCGCGCGCGGCGGACAGGCGTTCATATTGTACAACCGCGTCGACGGCATCGAAAACTTTGCGCAAAAGGTCAAGACGATCGTCCCCGAGGCGCGCGTCGTCGTCGGACACGGGCAGATGGAGCAGCGCGCTCTCGAAGAGAACGTGGGCGCGTTCTATGCGCGCACCGCGGACGTGCTCGTGTGTACGACGATCATCGAGAACGGCATCGACGTTCCCGACGCAAACACGCTGATCGTCTGCGACGCGGACAGATTGGGGCTTGCCCAACTCTATCAATTGCGCGGCAGGGTGGGCAGGCGCAATCGTCTTGCCTACGCCTATTTCACGACGCCCGAGGGCAAGGTGCTGACCGAGGACGCGTCAAAGAGGCTGACCGCGATCATGGATTTCACCGAGTTCGGCAGCGGTTTCCGCATCGCGATGCGCGACCTCGAGATACGCGGCGCGGGCACGATCTTGGGCAGAGAGCAGCACGGGCACATCGAGAAAGTCGGCTACGACCTCTATTGCAAGATGCTGGCGAAGAGCGTCGAAGAGGTGCGCTCGGGCAAGACGCAGGAGGAGGAAGAGCCCGAACTTTCGGTCAAGCTGGACGCCTATCTCGATCAAAGCTATGTCGGTTCGGTCGACGAGAGACTCAAAATACTCAAAGCGATCTCGGCGCTCGCAAGCGCAGAAGAGGCATGGGAGCTGGTGCAGACGCTGAGCGACGCCTACGGCAAACCGCCCAAGCCGCTGCTCAATCTGATCGACCTCGGGCTCGTCAAAAACCTTGCGCGCAAGGCGCGCGTCAAGCGCGTGTTCGTCACCGACAGGGCGGCGGAGATCGTCTTCCGCGACGCGTCGGGCGTGCGAAACGAAAAGACGATCGGCGCGCTGGCGTCGATGTCGGGCAAGTGCACATTGATCGGAGACGAGGAGCCAAAGGTGGTTTTCGACTGCAGATATGACTCAAACGAGAACAAATTTGCACTGATCGCCGAGTTTTTGCGTAAATGCGTTTAATTTCGCTTTACGTCTCGCGCGCCGTTGTGTATAATAATAAAAGTAATGCATTATTTTCATTAAGGAGCAAATGCAATGAAGAAAAAATTGTTGGCGATGATCTTGATCGTTGCGGTGGTTGCGACGCTGCTCACGGGCTGCACGCTGTTCCCCGTCGACGAGGAAAGAGACTATCACCAAGTCGTTGCGACCGTTGACTACAAGGATATGAGCAAGGACGTCCTCAAGGGCGACCTGCTCAACTACTATCTCCAATACGGCGGCACCTACATCTACTACTACGGTTGGACCGAGGCGGAGACGCTGGAGTATCTCTGCACTTCGCTTGCGCGACAGAACCTGTTGCTTCTCTATGCCAAAGAGTATTTGGCGACGCAGGCAGATCCCGACATCACCGACGCCGAGATCGCCGCGATGAAGGCGGAGGATTTCCTCACCGTCGACGAGCGCAGATATTGCATCGAGCAGACCAACAAGTCTTTTGAAGAGAGCTGGCGCTCGCTGATCACCGAGCTCGAAGAGGAGCAGGCGGCGAACGAGGGTACGACCGACGAGGAAGAGCCCGAAGAAGGGGAGACGACCGGAGAGGAAGAACTCGAGGCGCGTCCCGTTCGTCCCGAAGAGGAAGAGAGCGACGAGTATGTCGACGAGGGCATGACCGACGCGGCTCAGTTGCCCAAGGGCTTTATGGACACCGTTCAGAGCGAGATCGACGCCGAGACCGACGCGACCGCGCGCAAGAACATGAGCACCGCGCTCAAAGAACTCCAAGACAACCTCGCGAGCGGCTTCAAGGATTATGCCTACTATCTCAACAGCCAGTACGAGACCCGCATCCTCGACAAGTACAGCGAGGCTTTGGGCGACGCTTTGCCCGAGATCACCGATGAAGAGCTCAACGCGCGTTACAACCGCCTTGTCTCGATCGACATCTCGAAGTACACGGACGAAGAGGCGTATGCCTCCGCGCTCAAGTCGACGAGCGACATCTACTATCACACGACTCAAGGCTACTCGCAGGTCCGCAGCATATTGTTGAAGTTCACCGACGAGCAGACCGACGCGCTCGAGACGATCACCAACATGGTCGGCGACAACGAAAAGGCGGTCGACGCCTACCGCGCGATCCTCGCTCTCGGCGAAGACGTCGCGGGCAAGATGCCCCCGCAATTTGCGTCGCTTGCCGACCTCGGCATCAAGGTCAACGTCTCCAACCCCGACTATGACGAAGAAGAGGACGAGCTCGCCGACGCTTACACCGACAAGGGCGTCGACTACAAGGTCATCCTCTATGCGATGGCGGACTACATCGCGGCAAAGGTCGACGCCGCCGCGGCAGCCGCGACCGCCGCAGGCATCACCGGCAGCGATCTCGAACTCGTCAAGCAATACGCGGCGAGCGAGGCGATCACCGATTGGATCTATTTGGTCAACGACGACACCGGCATGTTCGACAGCGAAAGCTATGTGCTCTCGCCGAGCGGCAGCGCGTCGTCCTATGTCGAAGAGTACACCGTTCTGGGCAGAGCTTTGGCGGAGCAAGGCATAGGCTCCTATGCGATCCCCGCCGACAGCTTCACCGACGGAGCGGCAGCGCTCGCATACACCGCCGCCGAGGGCAAAGAGCCCACCGCGATCTTGAACGCGGTCAACGGCAAGACCTACGACATCGCTTCCGAGGTCGTGACCTCCGAGGACGAGAACAGCGAAGAGCTTTCGACGACCGTCTATACGCTCAAGACGGAGGCGGGCAACACGATCAGCTTCATCGTCAACGACTACGGCATCCACATCGTCTACGTCGCAGACAAATTCCTTGACGCGTCCAAGGGCGCTTGGAGTGAATATACGGTCGACGGCGAGGTCAAGGGCTACAAGCTCGGCACCGGCTATCTCCATTCCTACGAGGTCGAGTTCGAGTACGCCGAGGACGAGGAAGGCAATGCAACCGACACGATCACCGGTGTGACTTTGACCAAGACCACGATCGGCGAGTACATCAAGGAGACGATCAAGGACGAGCGTTCGTCCGCGGCATTCAGCGACAAGCAGACCGAGATATTCCGCGACACGAGCAAGAACATCATCGTTCAGCAAAGCGTCTACGACGGACTTCTCAAAGACATAACGGGTTGAACCCACGCGCCGCGGCGATGAGCCGCGGCGATTTTCTATATGGAATTTGAAGAAAAGACCACATCGAGCCGCCTCATCTACGACGGCAGGATCATGCAAGTGTATTGCGACGACGTCGCGCTTCCCGACGGCAGTCCGTCCAAGAGGGAGTACATCCGCCACAGCGGCGGAGCAGGCGTGCTCGCTCTCGACGACGAGGGCTACGTTTACCTTGTCTCGCAATTCCGCTATCCTTACCGCGAAGAGGTGCTCGAGATCCCGGCAGGCAAGCGCGAACGGGGCGAAGATCCGCTCGATTGCGCCGTCCGCGAACTCGAAGAAGAGGTCGGCTTCAAGGCGGACAAGGTCGAGCTCCTCGCGCTCGTCTATCCCACGCCCGCCTATACCGACGAAAGACTTTACGTCTATCTCGCCACCGGATTGACCAAGACGCACGCCCACCTCGACGAAGGGGAGTTTTTGCGCGTCAAAAAGCTCAAATTCGAAGAGGCTCTCGCTCTCGCCGACAGCGGAGCGATCCACGACAGCAAGACGCTTATTGCTTTGTACCGAGCTTCGCGCATGTGAACAAGGTCTAGGCGGCGTCTTTTACGCAGGGGCTTCACCCCGCCGCTCGCTAAGACCCAAGGGTATTGACCTTCGCGGTCGATGGTTCGCCCCTGCGCAAAATACGCTCGCCTCGACTGCTACGCACCGCTCCAAGTGACGGCAAATTTTTTGCTGTCACTTGGAGCGGCTTATTCACATGCGCGAAGCTCGTTACTATTTGGGCTTGGTGCAGGGACATGCAAGATAAAACATTTTGACTAAAACTGCTGCGCACCGAAAACATCCGACGGCAAAAGTGCCGTCGGAATTTTTCGGCTTGTCTCATACACGCACCTCGGTACTATTATGGCTTGGTTCCGGGACGAATAGGCGGCGGCTAATTCCCATACGCGAAGCTCGTTACTATTTGGGCTTGGTTTGGGGACATGCAAGATAAAACATTTTGACTAAAACTGCTGCGTACAGAAAACATCCGACGTCAAAAAGCCGTCGGAATTTTTTCGGCATGTCTCATACACGCACCTCGGTACTATTATGGCTTGGTATAGGAACATGGAAGATAAAAATCTCTACGTCAAATGCCGCCACGCGGCGAAAACCGGAAATAGCGAGTATGAAATACGCGCACAGTTTGCAAGCAGATGCGTGTGTTTATAGATTCGATGCGTTTATTTTCGGATTGCAAGAATCCGCACAAAAAAGGCAAAGACCCAAACTTAAAGCGTATAAATCGGCGATTACATCTCGCCCAACCGCGCTTGGGCGAGATACGATAATGCCCTCGTCGAATGACCGCGCGAAAAGCTAGATGCAGAACCGATCAGATCACCGCAACCAAATTATTAAAAGTTGGCATAGAATCGATTAGATAAACGTAATCACGAAGCATTGAGCGAAAGATTTTGTGTAAATTTTGCGCCGAAAGGGTTGTGACGCGTACCTCAATGGTACGCGAGCGTTCCGAGAGGCGCAAAAGAACGCAAAAGATTTGCTCAAGGCGTGACCTGAGCCGCGCCCCAGAGGTGGCGCGGAACAGAAAATGTCGCGCGGAACCGCGCTTCCCGCGCGACTTGATAAGCAGTCCCCGAATGACCGCGTTCTTCGGGGACTTCACTTTACGGGACCGCGAGCGGAGAGCGAGCGCTTGTCCCGTGGGAAGGGGTATTTTAGGGGAAAACCGAAAATAGCGAGTATGAGAAACGGGCGTATCCGTAGGTCGGATGCGCCCGTTGCGATTCGATGCGTTTATTTTCGGGTGTCCCCTAAAAAACGAAGTTTATTTTCTATCCTTCTTATCGACAAACACGTTGTTGGTCGCAGTCTCTTTCTTGCAGGGGTTGATGCCCTTCCACTCGGGTTTGAGATTTCCGTTCTCGTCGAATCTGTGCGGATAGCAGGCGATCATCGTCTTCTTGATGCCGTCTTCGAGGCTGCCGCCGCCGTTGTAGCCGAACTCGTCATAGTGCAGGTGAGCTCTGACGGCGTCGATGACGTCCTGACCGTAGTACAGCTTCTGGCTCTGGATGTCCTTCATCAAGAACTTGTAGTTGAGACCGCTGTCCTGATTGGTCTTTTTGAGGCTGTTGGCGACCATGTAGCCGCCGAGGGTAGCCATCCAGGTGGGGACGCCCATATAGCGCTTAGTCGCGCCGCAGTCCTCCATCATCATATTGATCATCGTCTCGTAGGTCTCGTCATACGCGCCGATGGGCAGCTTGTCGCCGTGCTCGCCGTAATAGGACGCCGCGACGACCGCTTCCGCGATGCCTTGGACGTGGATCATGTTGGTACCGCCCTTGGGGAACATGACCGCAGGCATCTTGGCGAATCTGTCGAGGAAGACTTCTTTCCAAAGCGGCTCTCTCTCGGGCATGTTGCCGAAGATGTAGGGCAGTTCGAGGACGACGACGTCCATGCCGCCCTTAGCGGCGCCTTCACCGCCGACCTTGATCAAAGCGTCCGCCTGCTCGACGCGCACCTTGATGTAGGGGTGTCTGTCGGCGAGGTGCTTTTCGGGCCAAATGCGATCGAAGTACGAGAAGTAGGAGTTGAGAAGGACAGCCTTCTTGACGCCGGCTTCTTTCGCCGCTTCGAACACGGGGATGACCTTCTCGACCAAGTAGTAGTGGAAGAAGTCATAGCCGCTCACACCGGGGTGAGTGTGCATACGATCGTCCGGACCGACTGCGTAGACCATGACGTCGGAGCCCTTGAAGTACTCGACGAGGTCCTCTTTCTTGAGGCAGTTCTCGTCGGCGTGCATCTTCTTGAGGTTGAAGAGCATGCCGTAGTTGACGTTGATCTCCTTCGGCCACCAGCTCTGATTGAGGGTGATCTCGTTGGGGAGAGCGAGAACAGAGACGTCGACGCCCTGTCTCAAAAATTCTTTTGCGGAGTAGAAACCGAGGAAGCCGGTACCGCCGCAGATGAACACCTTTTTGACATCCAACTTCTTGTTGTCGGTGTTGGTGTTGATGACACTGCTGATGTTTTCCATATTCACCTCTTTATGATAAGTGAAGGATCAAGCGCGGTGTGCGCCCGATCCTTCAAAATTTTTACTTCTTGTCTTTTTCCGCTTCGAGAATGTCCTTGTAGCAATTCTCGTCGTAGAAGTTGTTCTCGGACGGATCGTGGGTGTCGTACCAGACCTGTGCGAAGAAGGGGATGTGCTTGGACAGCTCGTCGAAGTTCCACGGAGCGGGCTGGCAGCACTCGGGGCACCAGTGACCCGCTTTGAGGACGGTGAACGGAGAGGACTCGAACACATGACCGTTGTGGCACTGCCACTTGATCTTGGTGTAGAGGTCGCCCTTCTTCATGTCGGGGGACAGGCACTTGCCGCCTCTGAACTCCGCGGCTTGCTGCATGTCCTCAAAGCCGAGCTCGCTGTCCGGCTTGGACTCGTCATAGCCGTGGGAGAGCAGGTACTTGTGCGCGTTCTTGATGTCGCGGCGCTCCTCGTAATCGACGACGTTGCCGTCCGCGTCCTTGATCTCGTTCTTGCAGAAGACGGGGAATTTGCTCCAATCCTCGCCGATCTCGTTGAATTTGTCCATGCCGCCGTAGAAAGCGGTGACACGTCCCGTGAGACCGTGGTTGACCCAGAACTTGGGAGCGTTGGAATCCTTGAACAGCCTTTGTATCGCAAGTTTGCTGATCAGGCTCTTGGGAACGATCGCGCCCAGCTTGAAGTACCAGTTGAGCTTCGCCATGTTCTTCCAGAAGTCTTCCCAGGTCTCGTTGCGGAAGTCGAGATAGTCGTTGAGCTTGTCGGAATCGTAGTACCAGAAGCAGTGGAAGTTGCGGTACGCGTTCCAGTTGGGCTTGAAGAACTGCTCGACGCGAGCGCCCATGATGCCGAAGCCGGCAGCCATGGTCTCATAGCCGGTCACACGGCAGGTCTCGCCGTTGCCGATGTTGTAGATGTTCTGCCAGAAGCCGTCCTTGAGCGTGCCCTCGCTGTCCTTGACGACGAGGTTGCGGATGAGGACGCCGGAATCGCGTGCGGTCGCCCACTCGATGGGGACGTTCCAGCAGGTGTGGAACATCAGACCGTCCGCCATATTGTTCTTGAACAGATTGTCGTGCAAAACGCCGGATTGACGCAGCACCACCCAGTTCGGCGGCGGGTTGTCGAGAAGATATCTCTCCGCGCGCAGCTTGGTGATCGCATAGAAGTCATAGACGCTCGGCATGAGCGGATCGCCGACGCGGCCCCAGGGGTGTTTCCAGTCTCTGTTGCCGTACTCCGCGATCGTACCGATGTGAACGTACTTGATCTCGTTCGCTCTCTTGGAGTTGCGGATGGCGTCGATCAGCTTGCAGGTGCCGTCGAAGTTCGCCTTCTTTGCGGACTTGGGATTGTGGTCCGACTTGGGCGGGATGACGGCGGCGCAGTGGATGACATAGTCGCTGCGGTCGACGCAGTACGCGCAGTTCTGATCGCTGTCGAGGTCGCCCATGACGACTTCGAGGTCTTCGCCGTACTTCTTTTGAAGTTTTGCCGCGAGCTTTTGGTTGGAAGGCTTGTCTCTGAGCAGGATGATGCTCTTGAACTTGCCGGTCTCCATGACGCTCTTGAGCACTTGGCTGCCCATCGAGCCGGAAGCTCCGGTGATAAACACAACTTTCTTGTTCATAATTCCTCCGATAGTGTGGTCCGGTGTTTGCCGTTTGATTTATTATATCATATATGTATCGCATTTTCAATCACTTTTTCAATTTTTTTATCCAAATAATGCACACTAAACCGAGAGAGAGGACGAGGAGGAGCAAGATGAACAAGACGATACCGATGATCGCCGCGCTCGTCGCGGTCATCGCGCTGTCTGCGGCGCTGTGCGGCTGTGCGTCGATGCCGCCGCTGACGGACGCGGATCTGACGGAGAGGATGGAGTTCAACTGTACGTTCGATCGCCTGCAAGTCGGCGAAGAGAGGCGATACTATGTCGAGATACGTCCCGCCGGTTCGATCGACGACGCGGTGTTTTCAAGCTCAAACGAAGCCGTCGCGACGATCGACGAACAGGGCGTGGTCACCGCGCTTGCGGCGGGGGAGACGACCGTCGCCGTGCGTTCCGAAAAGACGCGCAAAGAGGCGTCGTTCGAGCTGACCGTGTACGACGAGATCATCTTTTCGGACGGCGCGGGAGAAGGGGATGAAAGACTTGCGCTCGCGGCGTCTTCCGAGCAGCCGGCATCGGTCGCGGTATGCGGCAGATTTTCGGTGCCCGTGTCCGTAAACGGCATTTTGAAGATCGAGGCGATAGGGCGTACCGAGCTGTGCGGAGCACGGGTCTTCGAGGGCGGATCGCTGAGCGTCGAGGGCGCTGCATTTGCCGCCCGCGAGGGCGGGATATGCGTCGAAGTCGGAGAGGGAGCGGAGTTTTCCGCCGTCTCTTGCACGTTCGCATGCGACCCGTCCGCCGAGCCGGCGACCGCATGCCTTGCGGAGAGAGGTTTTTCGAGTTTGACGTTGGACGAGTGCGACTTTGCCGGCTTTGAAAAGGCGGTCGCGATCGAGCCGTCGGACGGAGAGGCGCATGTGTTCAACAACGTCTTTTCGAGGTGTGCCGCGGCGATAGAGGCGGATGTTTCGCTGCCCGACGAAGGCGCAAACGCCGCGCTCGGCGGCGAGATCGTCGACAACATCTTCGCAGACTGTCAAGAGGCTTTCGAATTGATCGCGTTCGGCAACTACGAAGGAGGGTTGAAGACGGACGGCGACTGACGTTTTTCGCGTCCGTGCGTATGATTTGCGCATATCCGTTCAAAACACTTGAAAATTTCGCGCTATCTGCTATAATATAAATTATACAGGTATAGGCGGATAAGGATATGCCCAAAAAGAAGAAAAACGAAAGAGCGCAAGACATCGCGCAACCCGAACAGGCGGTCACGCTGATCCCCGACGAAGAGAGGGGGCCGGCGCCCGTCGACGACGTGCCCGCGGTCGCAGCGCCCGAAGTTGCGGAAGAGAGCGCCGCTCCCGTCGCCGTGCCGTCCGAAGAGGAGGGTGCGCCTGTCGACGGCGTGATCCGCATAGGCGAGACTGCCGAGGGCGTCAAAAAACTCAACGGCTTTGATCGGTTTTGGATCAAGGTCTGGTCTTACATCGTCTCCGCATTCAATGCGATGGCGCGCGGCATAAATTTCGTGATCGAGAAGATTTTCAAAAAGAGGGTCCCCGATCGATACATCATTGCCGTGTTGGCGACGATCGTCGTCATTTTGCTGATGCTGCTCGTCACCGCGCCGTTCAAGATCACGGTCAACGACGTTGAGGAGATGCAGCTCTACAACAGCGGTCTGACGCCGGTGCAGCAGCGCGTCGGCACCGATCCGGTGAGCGGCTATCCCGTCTACAAGTGGGGCTACGCCAACGAGTCGGGGCGCATAGTGATCGACTGTCGGTTCGACAACGTGACCGAGTTCAAGCACGGCGTCGCGTTCGTCAACGTCGTCGAAGAGAACGAGGAAGGCATCATCGAGGACTATTGGTATCTGATCGACGACGGCGGCGACCGTCGCGGCGAGATACGCATCGTTGCGGACACGTCCGGCGCGATCCCGGTCGGGGAGTTCGGCGACGAGGTCAAGCTCGCGCCCGTCTATATCGGCGGCAAGTACGGCTTCATGAACACGCGCGGCGATATGCAGATCTCGGCGACCTACGACGAGGTCGGGACGTTCGTCGACGGCTTCGCACGGGTGCGAAAGGGCGGCAACGAGTATTTCATCGATCGCAACGACAAAGCGCTTGCAGGTCAGGATTCCGCACCCTATCAGCAGGTCAGGGATTTCTGCGACGGCTACGCGGCGGTCAAGAAGAACAATCTGTGGTCGTTCATCGACACGCACGGCGACGTACTCACGAGCGGCGACACACAATTGGTGTTCGACAAGGTCACCGATTTCACGATGGGGTATGCTCTTGTCAAGAACGGCACTACGCTTTCGGTGATCGACCAAAAGGGCAACTTCGTGATCTCCGGCTATCAATTCAACGATCTCAAAGTGGCGGAGAAGTTCGACACTTCGTGGTGGTGAGACGAGCGGATATCGACGCAAGCGGCGCCAAAGAGCGCCGCTTTTCGATGAAAAGGTGAGAGGATGGATGTGTTTTGGGACATATTGAAAGATGCGGCTATCGACAGCGCCAAGGTGCTGGCGGTGTTGCTTCCGATCACCTTTTTGATAGCGCTTCTCGAGCCGCGCCTTGCCGGCAGGGTCAAGCTGAACGGACGCGTCGCGCCGCTCGTCGGGGTGTCGGTCGGACTGTTCCCGCAGTGCGGATTCAGCGTCGTCGCGACCGACCTCTACCAAAAGAGGCACATCACCGTCGGCACGCTGATGGGAGTGTATTTGGCGACTTCCGACGAGGCGCTGCCGATCTTCCTTGCCGATCCCGACAAGGCGCTGCATATACTGCCGTTGTTGGCGTTCAAGTTCGCGATAGGCTTGATCGTGGGCTATACCGCCGACGCGATCTGCGTGCGCGGCCGCCGCGAGGTCGAGGCTCACAACGCCGATTGCGGGCATGCGCCAGAGGTGCATTTCGGCTGTTGCAATCACAGTATAGAGAGCGGAGACGACGCCCCCGATTACGGCACTTCGCCGCATTCCGAGCATGAACATGAACATCGCGATGACGAACACGGAGACGAAAAAAGTGAAGAAAACGACGCCCGTTCAAAGCCGCAAGAGAGCAAAGCCGAGAGGACAAAAAGGCGCGTGAGCCAATACCTTGTGCATCCGCTCGTGCACAGTCTCAAGATCTTTGCGTACGTCCTTGCCGTCAACATATTGTTCGGGGCGTTGATCGCCGCGGTGGGCGAGGACGCGTTGATAGACTTTTTGTCCGCCAACAGATATGTCGCGCCGCTTGTCGCCGTGGTCGTGGGGGCGATCCCCAATTGCGCGTCGTCGGTCGTGATCAGCGATCTCTATCTGCTCGGGGGGTTGGGTTTCGGCGCGACGCTGGGCGGTCTGCTGATGAACGCGGGGCTTGGCTTTGCGGTGCTGTTCAAAGACAGGGCGCATCTCAAACGCAGTTTTGCGATCTTCGGGGCGATGTTTGCGATCTCGGTCGCATGCGGCTACATCGTGTCGGCGATCTTTTCGTTCGGCGAACTGCCGATGCCGTGACAGCGACATATAATCATTGTATAGCTTATTATATATAGGAAAAAGAACGCATAAGATCGCGGTCGCGGAGCGATTTTTTGAAAAGTTTTGTAAAATTTTCGAAAAACCTCTTGAATTTGCAAAGAATATGTGGTATATTAATGTTCCCACCGTGAGAGAGCGGGCGTTTTCTCGGCGTTGTCGGGACGAAAATTCAAAGCTGATGAAAGATTTTCAAAAAACTTTCAAAAACATTGAAATTTTTGTTGACAACAAAGGAAGCCTGTGGTATTATGGTGAAGCTGTCGCGGAAAGGCGGCGGCGAGAACATTGAAAACGCGAATAGGAAGGAAGGGAACGGTTGAGGCACAAACGTGACAAAAACTGTTTCTTTTCAGAGAGTAAGTGTACAAAAAACTACACGA
>ERZ1643250.980-NODE-980-length-26971-cov-9.314980_pt1 | contig 26971 bp, 28 predicted proteins | sample MGYA00579262_ERZ1643250 | MGnify/ENA primary metagenome ERZ1643250 (study PRJEB29033, sample SAMEA4952265) | chicken gut metagenome | biome: Broiler Chicken; feature: Gastrointestinal Tract; material: Caecum | place: Ireland | collected 2018 | study: Broiler... | reverse complement strand
AATTACAAAACAGGAGTTTTGGAATACAAACGGGACTCTCGGCTTGCAATTTACCCTTAATATAACATCGGTATTGTCTGTACCGTACTTTATTCTAATTTTATCTTCATATCGATTGACATCGTAAACTAAAATAGTTATAATTTAATCGAAAGGCGGTGATTATATGGCTACAGCACCTACTCAAATCAGGATAGATGCAGATATCAAAAAGCAGGCCACAGATTTATTTAATGCCCTTGGCCTTGATATGTCCAGCGCAGTAAATCTATTTCTCCATCAATGTGTTCTCAGAGGCGGACTTCCTTTCAGTGTTGAAATGCCGTGCTACAATCAGCGCACCCTTGATGCTATGGACGAGGCCAGACGCATATCCCGTGATCCTGACGTCAAGGGATATACCAGCATGGATGAACTTCGAAAGGCGCTTGAAGAATAAGTGTATACAGTAAAATTCACGACCTCTTATAAGAAGAGCTATAAGCTCATGAAAAAACGTGGTTTAGATCTTTCTCTTCTTGACAGTGTTGTCGATACGCTTCGTCAGGGCAGACAACTCGAGGAAAAATACCGTGATCACGAATTAATCGGAAAATTTAAGGGTTTTCGAGAATGCCATATTAAACCGGATTGGCTTTTAATCTATCTGATTGAGAACGACATTCTAACGCTTACTCTTGTGGATACTGGAACACATGCAGATATTTTCAAACTTTAACAATGAGACGGAATATTCTATTATGAATATTTCGTCTTATCTGTTAAGGAGACAACCTGTCTCCACAATAAGGACAGAATGCATCTCCGCCGGCATGACCTAAAAAGCGTCCGCAGTGTGGACAGCGGTTAAAAACAGCCAGAAAAATAATCGCCGCGAGCATCAGAAAAAGTGCGACGGCAATCAGCCAGAACAACTTCAGCCAGCAGCCCAACAAAATAAGCAAAATGCTCAATATATATGAAATCCATCCGACAATGCGTACATGTTTTAATTGCATTTTTTTCATTTCCGAGTTTCCTCCTGAGTTTATCGCATCTGGTAATGGAGATTAGTCAGCGCATTTATCCTCGTAATAAAAAGTATAGATTCAGGCAAATCATAGTAGCTGCAATTCCGACAAAGATGGAATAAATCATCCTGCTTCCGTTTGTGTTTGTATGCTTAATACAAAATGCGAGATAAGCAATCCATACAATATAAGCAACGAACAATAATCCGCTTCTATAGAAAATTAATGACAGAAAAAATAACAAATTGACTATCTTCATTCCTTTTTCAGAAAAAAGAATCTCTCTCATTTTCTTCATGATGCCTGCCCCGAAAATTCCTGTTTTTACGCTCCTTTTAACTCCCCGGAAAATGGGAAGTCGCTAATCTTCTAACTCAAAATCATATTCGTTTACAAGGCCACGAATAAAGTCCTCGAAACTATCTGCTAAAGGAGTGATTTCGTAATCCCATTCTTGATCGATATGCACTACTTTTGGTTCCCCTTGTGGGCCGCACTCCCGGTAATCTAAAAAAATCATATCATGTCCGGCACTTGGGCAGTCACAAATGGCTACTCCGATAGCAGGATACTCCCATTCTTCAATCATAAATTGACTCCCAAACTCTCCACATAATGAATATGTCTTCTCTCTTCCAATACCAAAAATTCCTGTAATAGCTACATGGTCGCCTGCCCAACTGGTAGGTTTATTCGTAGGGAAATAAGTATTGACGGGAATACCTCCGTTATGCTGCTTCATCAGCCAGATATAAGAAGCTGGCAGCTTGTAGCCTAATTCTTGCTCAACGCTGGCTATCAGTTCATCAGAAGGCGTTTCACTGACATATTCTTTCAGCGCATATGCACTGTCTTCCCAAAAATTCGTAAAATCAAATCCTTCAAACAATCTCCGCACACCTCCAAATTATAATCTACTTACTTCCGAGCCTGTAATTCAACGAGTGCTGCATAATGCTTTATATCAAATTCTTCCGGCGCTATTTCGGAAAGCATTTTTAGGTGTTCAGATTCCCATTCTTTTAGCTCTTCTTTAGAAAGAGAGGCGCCTACTCCACGACAGGCCTTCATACGTCCATTCCATGTATCTCTGGAGAAATGCACATTCAAGAGATATTCTTCATGGTAAACCATATCAAATTTCGACTCATAGCAATCCGGGATTTGAATTGGATGGATTCTTTCTCCCGCGCCGCTCCATTTTGGACTATACTTCAAAACAAGCTCTTCGCTTTTTCCCGCTATTTTATCCTCATAAGGGAGCCACGCCATATACAAAACCAATAATTTGCCATTAGGCTTTAACATTCGATACAAATTGGGCATAACTTTTTTGTGGTCAAAATACCAGAAACATTGGCACGCTGTAATGACATCAAAAGATTCCGCCGGAAAATCTATGTTTTCCGCCGCTTTCACATAGTAATCGATATCCATCCCTTCAGATAACTTTTGTGCTTGCCGGATTTGTTCTTCCGAAATATCTGTGCCAACCCACTTCGCCCCGTAAGAATACAAGTTTCTTGGCAGGACACCGGTTCCTGTACCAAGGTCTAAAACCATTTGTCCGTCTTTACACAATCCCAGATCAAGAATTTTCTGGTAAAATTCTTGTGGATAAATATCTCGATATTTTGCATATTCCGAAGACACTCTTCCCCAATCAAAACCTTTTCCACCGTCTATTGTTTTATTTTTGATAATCAAGACAAGCACCTCCGCAAATTCCGATTTGTCGCTCTGCTCAACTCCCCAATAAATGAGAATAATCCGCTCATCCCAGCTGCGCCTTTAATTCTTGCAGCATAGCTCTGGAACTTTTTCTTGCTCCGGGATGGTTCATGCGGATCATTCTGCAATTACAGTCTGAGAGAAGCGAAGCCGCCGGCCACCAGGTACCGCAGGCAACTACTGTCTTTGGTTTCAAAATATCAACTTCTTTTTGTATGAGCTTTTTTGCAACGTCGGTATTTGCCAGCTTATAATATTCCTTGCCGATCTTATTTTTGCCTCTCACCTTATTTATATTTGTAAAGGCAATCGTGCCCAGCGCATCGACGGCTTCTTCTTTCAGATACGCAAGAGAATCTATGGGCACTTCAGGGTTCTGCAGAAGAAGTGCCCAACGGCCGATGTTGTACCACATATTCGGATGTTTTGAAATATGTCCCCGTCCTTGAATGCCATTCCGGGAAATATCACACAGCCATTCACGGAACAGGCAGCCATCCGCGTAATCTTTATCGTCCCACCCGTTTGTCTCACGGCCTATAAATAAAACTCCATTCTCTGGATCATAACAGCGAATATCAATAATGCCGAACTCATTCATCCTGCAAGGGGCCGCCTCCTCAAACGCATCAGACCATGCGGAAAGGAAAGCCGGCGTATACTCGTCATATAAGGCCTTTAGTTTTGCATTGATCAGGGCATTATTCATTTTTTCTCCATTTTCCATTTTCTATAATAATAAACAGCTTGAAGAATAAATATGGCACTTAATATCACCCCGACAATACATGTAAGTAAATATGATTTGTATGTAATGTGGAGATAACATATCACTACTGCTAAAAGCGGCAGCAGCCAGAAAGTTCTGATAAATTTTCTTCTATTACTTAGATTCCAAAAACAAAAGGCAAAGCCCTCGTCTATTTTTTCCCCATTCTCCAGTAATTTTTCCAGGAGCAATGAAATAATCAATGAGACGATAATTGAAATCAGGAAAAATATCAATAAATAGCGCATAATACCTCCCTGTCAGCTTTAATAAATTTATTATATATTGCTGAGGGAATCCTGCAATCTCAATAATGTAAAAACAAAGTAAATTGTCAAAGCAAATTCATTATTCTTGCAACGTCAGGATCGTCCCATAATAGCTCTGCTAATTGAATATCTCCTTTCCGCCGCTTGGAAAAACCTATCTGGTTTGTCGTTAAGAAAAAATTCCTATCCATTCTTGCTCTCCCCGATGCTGAAACTTCCGGGATATTGTCCCATTACCTGTTCAAAAAACTCTATATCTGCATCTGATATGATATCTATGACCATCTCCGTGCCATAATGTTCGCTCCAGATATCACATAGATCATTTCTTACATGAATTGTAAAATACTTTGTCATCTTATTATATATACTCTTATCCGCGGGAGCTTCTGCCAATAATTTCCCAAGTAGTTCTTCTGTCACGGAACCTTTGACAGACACTTCATATCCATCAGCAACGACAGTTCCATATAAAGAGGCTTCCCCAATCTCGGCAGCTTCTTCCCGCCAACAGCGGATTTCAAATGTGTCGCCAGCTTTCACAAAATGTTCAATTATCTCTTTCCACCATTGTGACGACATGGAATTATCTATCATCTGAACGAAAAACTGCTTCATAAATCTTATCTCTCCACAACTATCGTTAACAAACACAGATCTTCTTTTCCGGTATTGATGATGCTGTGTTCCGGCCCTTTCCTGCGGATATGGCAGCAGACGGCAGTCAGATTTTCTTCCTGCCCGTCACAGACCGCTTTCCCTCATATACATTCTGTCAGTCATCTCTCCGAACACTTCATCCAAGGCAAACAGGACCGGAAAGCCTTCATTCGCGCCTTGCGCTCATTATACTCTATTTCCGTAATAAATACAGTAAAACTTCCGTCCAATTCCTGTTACAGAATCAGGCGGAAGGTTTGTACACACCCAAAATCATAGTGCAAGCTGCACACCCATCACGGTCAGACCAGCCCCGAATACCAGAAGGGAGACGACAAACAGCAGGCTGAAAACCAGCGGCAGAAGGCCGAAGATCATGCCGGATATGTCCGTTCCCGACGATTTCAGATAATATCTGCCGGAACGCTGGTCACGGTACAAGGGATAGTTTTTTCCGATCTTATATTTTTTCCTGGGCATTTCATCTAGGGAGACCCACCGGGCTTCCCCTTCCGCCCCCGGCACCGCAAACATGGGAAAATAACTGCTGCTGTCAGAGGTGCTCTGGCACACGCTGCCCACATACCTGCCCTCCACCTGTTCAAAAGAACCGGTTATGTATTTCAGCAGCCGCCAGGCCGGGGCAAGGACCGGTTTGAACATATGCGGCAGAAAATACCGAAGGCACAGGCATCCTGCCGCAAAGCAGGCACTCCCAAACGTCACATACAGGATCTCGCCCGCCATATTCGGCGATTCCACTGTAAACTCTTCAAGCAAAGACAGAAACCTTTCGCCCTGCGTAAGGAAAAGCACCGTATAAAACAGACAGACCGGAGCCAGCATGAATGCAAAGACCCAGTATGGACGCAGCTCCTTCTGCAGGATCCAGGCGCCTGTGTTGCGGTTGAAACGGATCGGTATCTTTTGGCCTATGTAACCAGGCGCGTCCATGATCCCATCATATTTTTTCGTCCGCTCACAGACCAGGCCCTCGCACATAAACTGGAACTTCACCTCCGTATAGGAGGAAGCGTCCGAAATGACGCCCGCGCTCTCCCTTGTTTCCTGATACTTGATATCCGTCACTACGGCGTTGGTCCTGACGGTACCATACCACTCCTTCGCACGCCGGAACCCGCTGACACCCAGACACAGAAAAACGGCAAATAAAAGAAATGAAATCAAAACAACCCAGAAAACCGTCATCGCTCTTCTCCCTGTATAGAATCTGGTATCATTGTACCATATGTGTTTTCCCGCGCTATCTTTTCCATGTAAAATCTGGGTAAAGTTTATATTGAACTGCACGCAGACCGTAAAATGACAGACCTGTTTCTCAATCACCTGAAAGCAAAAAGAAAGCCCCGGAAACCAGCCGTTCCCAGGACTTTCTCATTATGATTCAAAGAAATCTCTTAGCACACACCCTGTGCAAGCATTGCGTTCGCCACTTTCTCGAAACCGGCGATATTTGCTCCGGCCACGTAGTTTCCTTCCATGCCGTAGCGTTTTGCAGCGTCGTCGATGTTGTGGTAGATGTTGACCATGATCTGCTCCAGCTTCGCATCCACTTCCTCGAAGGTCCAGCTCAGACGCTCGCTGTTCTGGGTCATTTCCAGAGCAGAGGTAGCTACGCCGCCTGCATTGGAAGCCTTGCCGCAGATGAACAGCACGCCGTTCTTCTGAAGATACTCGGTCGCATCCAGAGTGGTCGGCATATTTGCGCCCTCGCATACAGCGATACAGCCGTTTGCAACGAGCTGTTTTGCATCCTCCAGAAGCAGCTCGTTCTGAGTTGCGCACGGAAGAGCGATGTCGCATTTGATCTGCCATACGCCGCGGCCCTCATGATACTGAGCGCTGGGTCTTGCAGCAGCATACTCGGTAAGACGCGCACGTTTTACCTCTTTTACCTCTTTCAGCAGTTCCACATCGATTCCTTCCGGATCGTAGATCCAGCCGGTAGAATCGGACACCGTCACAACTTTCGCGCCCATCTGCTGCGCTTTCTCGGTTGCGTAGATTGCCACGTTTCCGGATCCGGATACACAGCAGATCTTATCCTTCATATCCATGCCATGGCACTTCATCAGCTCGCGGGTGATGTACAGAAGTCCGTAGCCGGTAGCCTCTGTACGGGCCAGGGATCCGCCGTAGCTTAAACCTTTTCCGGTCAGCACGCCTTCATAGCTTCCGGTCAGTCTCTTATACTGTCCGAACATATAACCGATCTCACGGGCGCCGGTTCCGATATCGCCTGCCGGTACGTCCTTGTCTGCTCCGATGTATTTATAAAGTTCAGAAATGAAGCTCTGGCAGAAAGCCATTACTTCGCGGTCAGATTTCCCCTTCGGGTCAAAATCAGAACCGCCTTTACCGCCGCCGATCGGAAGTCCGGTCAGGGAGTTTTTGAAGATCTGCTCAAATCCCAGGAATTTGATGATACCGATGTTTACCGACGGATGCAGGCGAAGTCCTCCCTTGTACGGTCCAATCGCATTGTTGAACTCTACGCGGTATCCGGTGTTCACTTGTACCTGTCCTTTGTCGTCCACCCACGGCACACGGAATTTGATCTGACGGTCCGGCTCTACCAGACGCTCCAACAGAGCCTCTCTCTTATACTGTTCTTCATTTGCCTCGATCACCGGACGCAGGGACTCCAGCACTTCTTCCACTGCCTGCAGGAACTCCGGTTCCGATGCGTTTTTCTCTTTTACTCTTGCGAGTACCTCATCAACATAACCCATTTTTCTCAATCTCCTCAGTTATTTTGTGTTTACGGATTTCAGCTTTTTATTTTAGTACGAATTTCCCGGATATGCAATATTTTTTGCATAAATACCCAAACTTCTTAAATTTTTTGGTACCGCGTGCAAATTCAGGAAATATATTGTCTCTTTTATACAACCGCACAGAGCGTTTCACCGCTCCGGATATCGTAATACAGCATGAGCCCGCTTCCCGAAAAATCATAAATATTCACCATATGTGACAGCTCCGCAAACTGTTCCGGCAGCGGGAGTGTTTTCGCATACTTCCGGAAAAACGCTTTTCGCAGCGCTTCATCCTCTCTGGTCACATGAAACAGAGCCGTGTAAAAGATCTCCGCCTCCACCAGATCCTGAAACATATGACTTCCGAAAGACAGTTCCGGCGCATACAGGGAGCCTTCTTCATCCATCTCCACAATCGCGCAGAAATGCGAGATCCCGGAAAATTTCACCGGGACTCCCAGTTCCGGTGAAGACGTCCCAATGCGTCCCGGCGCCATAAGCAGAATATTTTTTCCGCTGTCCCGGAAACTCAGATTTATGTCTGTCAGCATGGCCGCCACCGTAGCTTTGCGCGGATACGGATACGCATAGTAGGCCGCCGGATCGATATAAATCACCTGGTCAATCCGCTTTTTCTGCGGGATTCCCATGGATGCATGGCAGACGCGGAACAGCGTCTGCTCTTCAGCCGCCGGCGGGATCTCTACCCGTGTCCGTTCGGAAAAAGTCTGCAGCGGGCGGCACTGGAGCAGGCAGATCACATACTCCTTCTTCTCATTGGAGTTGACGGTGAACTCAATATCCACCGGATAAGAGTACTCCTTCTGAAGCACCGCCAGGATCCTTCCCATGTCGGAGATGAACTGCGGGTCCTTCACATATCCCCGGCAGGTACCAAAACACACATCCCGCCGTCTGCCCTGGTCATAAAGACGGCGCTCCACTTCATAATCATGTTCCAGCACCAGATTATGGTACCAGTACGGGGTGCACGCCATGACTTCTTCCAGCGGCACTTCCGTCAGGCTGTTTTTCTCCAGATCGATCACATCTACTCTTCGCTGGGAGAACCGCACCTTTTCATCCATTGTGGTCAGATAGGTATGCTCCGGCTGGTCGATGTGAATGATCCTGGGATAATCCCGGTCCGTCCGGTCCACGGCACGGGTGCCCAGTCCCAGCACCATCCGGAGCATCCCCTTTTCCGGATCCATGTTCTGGCTCCATCCGTAAGTGTCGTAAGAATACCCGACTCCTGCCGCCGACGGGAACAGATATTTCCCGTGCAAAGATCCGGACACGCGCTGTACCAGAATCGCCATCTGCTCTTCCACACCGTCCAGCCCCCGGGTCTCCCTGTATTCCAGCGCAGACGGATCCACCGTGCTGGCATATACGATGCGCACCGCTTCCTCCAGTTTTTTCAGACGTTCTTCCCCGCTTCCCTGATTCGCGCAGAAAACCGACTCATATTTCCCGGCAAACGCATTTCCAAACCCATCCTCCAGGATGCTGCTGGACCGCACAATGATCGGCGCCTGGCCAAAATACTCCAGCATCCGCCGGAACTGTTCCCGGATATTTTCCGGAAACACGCCTTTCATGATGCCCTCGGACAGCTGGTCGCTCAGACGGTAATAGCCGTCCTCGTCCTTCTGCGCGATGTGCAGGTCCCACAGGCCATTGTAAACCAGGTAGGTATAAAACACATGATCCCCGATGAAGAAGGAATCATGGGGCTCCAGACGCTCCGCAAGATCCGGCAGACATTTTTCCACAATGCTCCGCGCCAGCAGCATACCGCAGGATTTCCCGCCGATTTTCCCTGTGCCGATCATCCGTTTTTTTACCCGGAGATAATCTTCCAGCCGGTAAAATTTCTCAAACATCCGGCCGATCTGTTCGTCCTTCGTCATCATCATGCCGCAGAGCCGCCGGTAGGTCTCCGGATGATCCATCTCGCCGCGCTCTCTGGAACATTTCTGAAAATACCGCTCCCAGCTGTCCAGATTCTGGTCTTCTTCATTCAGGTACCGGCTGACCGCCGCGTAATACCGGCTCATACCCACTGCATCGGTCAGCGTCCGGAACTCTCCCGTCTGACGGTCCGCACGGTGCGGCAGAAACATCGTAGCCGAATACCGGTTCCACACTTTTACCGGGTGTAAATATATATACTCTTCATCTGAATAAATATCCAAAAAGAGCTGTGTCGTCTCCTGGATCCTGGCCACCGCCTCATAGGAGTGATTGCCTCTCAGAAGCGGAAACATGGCCACTGTATCCAATTTAAATAAGAAAGGACAGGTCACACGGAAAAAATTTCCCATCATCAGATCCGCCGCCCAGACCTCCTGAAGCTCCGAAAGGCAGTCAAACACGTAGAATGCATCGAATCCTTCTTTTTCGATGATCCTGTGCACCTTTACCGTAAACTGTTCAAATCCCTCTCCCGGATCCAGGCGATACCATTTTGCATCCTCTTCTTTCACCAGCGGTTCATGCCCGGCAAACCGAAAATAGATCAGATTCCTTCCGTCTTCCTTCGCCTGTCTCACGTATGGTTCCACGAAGAAGCGGAATTCCTCCATTCTGCTGACCTGAAGCACCACATTGTCACCCAGACGTATGCAGTCCAGCACCTGATCCATGGTCGGGATCCCGGATTTTACTCTGTCAAACGCTGCCATATACTTGATTCCCTCCCCCATTTCTTTTCTGCTTTCTATTATAAAGAGCGAAAAAAAGGACGGCAACGCCGCCCTCCTTTCTTTTCAAAAAACATAAAATTTACGGTTCCCGCCGGTGCAGTCCCGTCTCATCCAGTTCATAAACCGCCGTGCAGACTTCCCGGATATATTTCCGGTCATGGGACACGCTGATAATCGCCCCCGGGAAATCCTTCAGGACTTCCCGGATCACCGGGGCAGACAATGGGGAAAAGTTGCGCGTGGGCTCATCCAGGATCATCACGTCGCATTTCTGCAGGGACATTTTCAAAAGCAGCAGCTTCGCTTTCTGTCCTCCCGACAATTCCCGTATCGGGCGTTCCATCTCCTCTGCCGTATATTTCATACTGCCCAGATAAGTACTGATCCGGCTGCGTTCCTCCTTATCTCCGCTGACGGCCAGGAAATCCACCGGAGCCGCGGCAGGATCCAGCAGGTCCTCATAATTCTGCGGCATATATCCGGTATGCAGATCCGGTCTTTCCAGCAGCCGCTCCGTGACCGCTCTCAACAGGGTGGATTTTCCCGCGCCGTTTTTCCCGATAATGCACACCCGTTCCGGTCCTCTGACCTCCAGACGAATGTTTCTTGATAAGACTCGTCCTCCTGCCGTCAGCTCCGGTTCTTCATAATCCAATACCCTCTTGCCGTCCGGCATCTTCATCTGTTCCCCGAACTTGACGAACATGGCGTCCTCCGTATCCGGCATTTCCGTGAAGGATTCCGCCTCCTTCTGGAAACGCCGCTCCTGGGCCTTGACTGAGCGCATCTTCTTTTTCATCAGATAACCGCTGTGGGGATCCTGGCGGCTGACTGACCGCAGACCATGCTCTACCTTTTGCTGGATCTGCCGGAAACGCTCCTGCTGTTTTGCGTACTCTCTGCGCTCATTCGCGGCCTGCTGTTCCTGCCTGTGAAGACCGGATAATCTGCGCTCCACGTAATCCCGGTAACCGCTCCGCTGCACAGTCACTCTGGGCACCGTCTTTCTTCTCACCAGTTCCAGATGAATGATCAGATTTGCCGTGTGTTCCAGCAGTACTTCGTCATGCGAGATATAGAGCACCGGTACCGGACTCTCCAGAATCAGCTTTTCCAGAAAATCCAGAGTGGGCAAGTCCAGGTCATTGGACGGTTCGTCCAGAAGCAGCACGTCCGGCTCTCCCAAAAGGATACAGGCGAGCTGCACTTTCACCTTCTCGCCGCCGGACAGGCTTCCCATCTTCTGATCCGAATAAAACAAACCCGGATCCAAACCCATTTTCCCAGCAGTACGCGCCAGTTCCCTGGGCGAACTTTCCAGGAAACCGGGCCATCCCTGGCAGAAATCATATACACTCTGCTCTTTTTCTTCTTCTCTCAGCTCCTGGGTCAGATAACCCAGCCGCATCCCTTTTTTCGCGATCGTACCGGTATATTCCGCGTAGCCGTCAGTCAGTCTCTCGTCATAGATCAGCTTCAGGAGCGTGGATTTTCCATTCCCCTCCTCGCCGATCAATGCCGCCCGGTCTCCCGGATTCAGGCAGAGAGAAAAATCCTTGATCAACTCTCTTAAATCTTTTTTATGCGTTATCGTCAGATTCTGAATCTGTAACATCGAATCCCTCCCATCTGACTGTCCGCAAGATTCCCACACAAAAACTGCTTCCGGATTCTGTCCCGAAAGCAGTCTGCACGCAAAAGAGCCGCCCTGTTCTATGGCGTCAGCCAAAAACAGGGCAGATAAGGCGATACATCTGGCATCCGGCAGCAGAAACCCGGGCTGTCCTACAGACAGTCCTGTACAAATGTTTCTGTTCACACGAAGTCCAGATTATCTCCTCATCTTTTCACCCTTTTCTCTCCATATTTACAGTGAAATTCTTTCCACCGCATCTTTCGCCACTATAACATAATGCAGCCGGTATGACAAGCCGGTTCCCGAAAAAATTTCCGAATTCTTCTTGACCTGTACGCAGCGTACACGTATATACTGAGAACAGAACAGAGAAGGAGGAAACGAGATGTTAATCAATGAAGTGATCCAGCAGGTGGATTTAACCCGTCGGGCAGTCAAATTTTACGAGGAGAAAGGATTGTTGAAGCCTTCCAAGGATCCCAACGGATACCGCAATTATACGGAGGAAGATGTACGCCGCCTGAAAGAGATCTCCGTCTACCGGAAACTTGGTATCAGCATCCCCGACATTAAAAAGATTCTGGAAGGAAAAGAAGAAAGACTCCTGGAACATATTTATGAAGAGAAAAAAGCGTCTCTGAACGAAGAAACAAAAGAACTGGAAGCCCTGAAGGAATTTATCGAGACACACAATGTAGAGACCGTCTATCAGGCCGTGGATTATCAGACAATCGGTCAGGCCATGCAGGATATGATCCCCGGTTATTTCGGTTACTATTTTATGCAGCATTTCCAGCCGTATCTGCAGATACAGATCTCCACGCCCGAACAGCAGAAAGCCTACCGGACCATCCTGGATTTCTGGGACCGGACCCGGCTCCATCCTCCTCTTTTCATGACAGTCCTGACCTGGCCCATGTACCGTCTGACGCCCAGACCGGCGCTGGATCAGATGATGCGGAAAATAGACGGTCAGATCCGCATGTATCTGAATCCCACGGAAGAAGAATACGCCGCCCTGAAGAAAAAGGTTCTGCAGAATGTCCGTCTGAAAACAGGCCCCCTGAGATACCATCCGTCATTTATCGCCCAGCGGCGGTTTATGAAACAGATGAAAGACTGCGGCTATTACGACATCTTTCTCCCCGCCATGATGGAACTGTCTCCAAAATACAAAGAATACCGGGAAGCGCTCATGGACCTGAATGACCGGATCTGCCAGGATCTGGGATTGTATTATGACTCCAATTATAATCTTATACTGAAAAAGAGATCCTGACCTTACATCAGATATCTCTCTTCAAACCGCGCCATGGGCTTATTGAACCGTTTAGTAATCAGCCCTACGCAGAGAGCTGCGGCTACGGTTCCTTCCCGTACTCCCTCCAGATGCCCCAGCAGAAGCAGGCCGATCAGGACAGAAACGCAGACCAGCGTCACATCAAATACGACCTTCATATCGCCGAATTTAACCGGCAGTACCTTACAGACCGCCAGAACCACGCCTTCTCCGGCGTTGGTAATCAGGCGGGCTGTGATCTCCATACTCACGCCAAAAGCAAGCAGTACAATCCCCAGGATGCAAAGAATCCACTGTTCCAGATAATTGTCGCAGGGAATCCCCTGAAGGACGACGCCTCCTACATCAATCATTACCCCGAACAGAAAGGACGCCGGGATCTGGAGCAGCTGGAACCATTCAAATCTTTTTCTCAGGATAAGGATCTGAATCAGCACAAATATACAGTTCATGATAACCGTAGTCGTTCCTACAGAAAGGCCGGAAATTGTCCCTGTCACGAAGGGCACGCTGGAAATAGGAGAAGTACCCAACGCCGCCTTAATGGAAAACGCCACGCCGATGGCCATTACCGACAATCCGGCGCACAAAAGGATCACGCGTGCCAGTATGTGGTTCAGATTTTTTTGTTCTTTCATAACTTATGTCCTCCTCAAGATGCATTGTCTGAAATCGCGCCGCACACTTTCATCAAAAGCTTTTTCAGCGTCTCCTGCTCTTCTTCTGTCAGCGCGGACATGACCGGCTCTTCGGCATGTTGGAAAATATGCGCCGTCTGTTTGGCAGCTTCCTTTCCCTTGTCCGTAAGAGACACAAAAAGAGAACGGCGGTTGCCTTCATGCTGTCTGCGGACAATCAGACCGGATTTCTCCATCCGCAGCAAGATACTCCCTACCGTCGTCTGTTCAATCTCACAGTAAGACGCGATCGTTTTCTGATCGGCTTCCTCATGTGTCCAAAGGAAATCCAATACCTTCGGCTGTCCTGCCGTAAGTCCAAGCTTTGAAGCTTCTGCCAGAATTTTTCTGGAAAGCATCAAATGCGATTTCATCAGCAAATAATGTAAACTCTCCATCGATGAGCTACCTCACTATAAGAATTCTTATAATAACAATGCTCATTATATAAAGTCCTTCCGGAAAAAGTCAAGAAAAACTTCAGACAAAGATGCTCTTCTGATACAAAACCTTTATAAAATTTAAGAAACAAAATCGGTCTTGCTGGTGTACAATAGATTTGTTACATCAGGAAAAATGAAAGGGAACGCCCTTTATGGAACAAAAGAAAAGACATATGGGAAAAGGCAAAAAGAATAAAAGACGGCAGAGAATCATCCGCGCCTGGACGGCCAGGATCCTGTTTCTGGCCGTATCGCTTTTGACGCTCTGCGCAATCGTACAGGGCGTATTCTTTATCGGCCGATGGCTCCGGACAGAGGAACCCGTATTTACAGGCGCCTCCCGGATCCTGTCAGGCACAGCATCTTCGGATTCCCTGACCATCGTAGTCGACGCCGGGCACGGAGGCAAAGACCAGGGAACCAATTCCGGAGACGTACTGGAAAAAGATGTGAATCTGGCCGTGGCAAAACTCCTTGCCAAAGATCTGGAGAAGGCCGGCGCCCAGGTGATCATGACCAGAACAACAGATACCTATATAGGATTGGAAGAACGTGCCGAACTGGCAAATGATGCAGACGCAGATCTCTTTATCAGCGTCCACTGCAATTATTGCGAGGACGATGCCTCCGTACAGGGGCTGGAATGCTATTACAGCAAGGACAGCACAGAGGGACAGGTTCTGGCAGAAACGATCGCCGATCAGATGGATGCTACAGATCAAACGGTCAGCCGGGGCGCCAGGACAGCCGGTTACCGAGTCCTTTTACGCACAAAAATGCCCGCTGTCCTGATCGAACTGGGGTATTTTTCCAATTCTTCGGAATGCGGGAAACTGGCCACCTCCGAATATCAGTCCCTGCTGGCGGAGAATATTGCGGAAGCGGTCATGAATCGGATGGGGGAAATTTGACCCTCCCCCTCCACACCACGTAGCGTACCGTTCGATACTACGCGGTTCAATAGTTTACACGTACTTTTAGATAATGGGCAGTCATGGATGGATACGACATTCCCTTTATATTGGTAAAAGCTGTATCCAAGGTATTTCACCTTACCGGGAGGATGGAACGGGAATGGTACGGGGACTAAGGGGATGGGGGACAGCATCCGGAGGAGGGACCATAAAGCGGCCTGAAGATTGGCAGGGAGATCCATGAGATCTTCCTGTTTTTCTCTTTTGAGAACGGAATGTGCTGTAAAATCCGGCCGGAACCGGAAAAAGGCCGGGGCAAAGAACATCTGATGGATTTATAATGCAGCTATTGTTATAATGGAACCAAGACGAACAAAGGAGCGATTCGTATATGAAAAAAGAAAACAATTCTGTCCCATCATTTGAGAATAAAACAATCCGAACCGCGTGGAATGAAGAACAGGAAGAATGGTATTTTTCTGTGACTGATATTGTAGCAGCCTTAACAGATAGTGCCGATCCCAAACAGTACATAAAGAAAATGCGTTCCCGTGATCCAGAACTTAATTCGAGGTGGGGTACAATTTGTACCCTAACTGCCATGACTGCTTCTGACGGGAAACGGTATCGCACAAATGCTGCGAATTTACAGGGAATTTTCCGTATCATACAATCTATTCCATCACCCAAAGCAGAGCCTTTAAAACAATGGCTCGCCCAAGTAGGCAGTGAAAGGATTGAGGAAACGATTGACCCAGAACTAACGATTGACCGCGCTCTGGAAACTTATGAAAAGAAAGGCTATACCCGCGAATGGATCAATCAAAGACTGCAAGCAATTCAAGTACGCAAAGAGTTGACAGATGAGTGGAAAGATCGGGGCGTAAAGCAGGGAAAAGAGTTTGCAATCCTCACAGATGAAATCACTCGTGCGTGGGCGGGTATGAGTACACGCCAGTACAAAAAATTAAAAGGGTTGAAAAAAGAGAACCTGCGCGATAATATGACAACAACAGAACTTGTCCTAAATATGCTGGCAGAAACTTCCACTACCGACATTTCCAAAGAGGAAAAACCGGAAAGCCGGTAATCTCTCCGAAAAACGCTGCACAGCTTAACCGGGTTGTTACGAACATGATTGAAGGAGCTGCAGAAATAGTTCCAGACGGAAAGGAGAAAAAGAACAACGACAATCAAGATTCATAACCGCATACATGGTCAACCGTCTGCGGAGACAGAGAGGTGAACGAAATGGAAAGAAAAGAAATCCTGAAAAACTTCCTTCAAAAAGTGGTGCTGCTGTGGATATTATGCGGGATTCCTTTTGGTATCGCAAAATGTTCCTCTGGCTGGTTCCCCGCAATTATGACATAGCCGGAACGGTGGGAATCTGGGCGGTCAACTTCATTGTAGGCGGACTGATCGGCGGCGTTGTTCTGATCTGGCGGCTGGCCTGCGCGGTATTCTATCTTTTCAAATATGGCTATGATTTTGCCACGGCATAAAAAATAAAATCACGGGCCATTCCGATACAGATGTAACAGGCATCTATCTAAAGACGGATCTGAAACGAAGAAAAGTACCATTTTTTTACTCTTTCTCTTTTCAAAATTTCTGATTACATGTTCTTTATTCTGTCGCACATAAATTCAGCCACCTCTCTGTCATGAGTGATAAAAAGATAAGACAGACCATGCTCCTCTTTCAGCTCCCTTAAAATCTGAAGGATCTGAGCCTGAACCGATACGTCCAGCATGGAAGTCGGCTCATCCAGGACCAGAACCTGCGGGTCTAAAAGCAAGGCCCGGCAAAGACTCAGCCGCTGGATCTCACCGCCGCTGACCTGATGGGGATAACGGGTAAGCAGCTCATCGGTCAGCTTCACCTGTGCCAGCAACTGCTGCAGACGTTCCCGGCCGGCGGCCCTGGTCTGCCTGCCTCCGTAGAAGGTCAGCGGCTCCAGAATGCTGTCGCCCAGACGCATGCGGGGATCAAAGAAGGATTCCGGACGCTGGGAAATAAGCTGTACCTTCTGGCGGAAACGCAGAAGTTCCCGGCTCCTCCGGTCTGTCACCGGGCTCCCTTCAAAGTATACCTGGCCGCTATCCGGCCGGATAAGCAACAGAAGAATACGGGCCAGCGTGCTTTTCCCACAGCCGGAAGGTCCCATAAGTCCCAGTGTCTCACCGCGGTGCAGCGCCAGTTCCACCTTGTCAAGAGCCCGGTAAGGGCGGCCGCCAAAACCGCTGCGAAAAGTCTTTGTAATAGATTTTCCTTCTAAAATAATATCAGACATATTGAAAACACCTCACAGTTTTCCCTGGCTCCGGCGAGCAAGCCGGCGGGCGCTCCTGATGACAGCGGGGAACCGCTATCGGACACCTTGGAGCAAATGGACAGCCCGGAAGACGTTCTCCTGCCTTTGGAGCCACACCAGGCATACTCTGAAAGCCGTTTTCCGGCAAAGCAGCCAGAAAGGACCGGGTATAGGGATGCAGGGGCTTTTCCAGAATACTGGAGCCAAACTCCAGAACCTGCCCTGCATACATGACAGCCATGGTATCGCACAGGGAACGGGCCAGCGGCAGATCATGTGTGATGACCAGCATACTCTTTACTCCATGCTCACGCAATGATAAAAGGGTTTCCCTTACCTGAGAACGGAGATCACGGTCCAGTCCCTTCGTTGGCTCATCCGCCAGTATCCAGCGGGGCGAACATGCCGCTCCGGCCGCACAGAGGACACGCTGCTGCATACCGCCGCTCAGCTCGTGAGGATATGCTCGCAGAATCCGCTCCGGCTCTGGAAATCCAAACGCCGAGAGGAGTTCCCTGGCCTTCATCATCCGCTGCTTTCTTCCAAGCTTCAGGGGAAGAAGCGCCTCCTGAAGCTGAGCGCTTACGGTCCTTGCCGGATTCAGAGAATCCGAAGGACTCTGTGGAATCAGTCCGATTTCGGTTCCCAGCCGCTTTCGCGCCGTCTCAGGCGTCAAGGGGCTTCCATCCAGATACATTTCTCCTGCCACAGACGCATAGGGCGGAAGCAACCCCAGAAGGGCCAGTCCCAAAACAGATTTTCCACATCCGCTCTCACCGATTAATCCGGTGATTTTTCCTTCCGGAAAATGAGTGCTTACACTGTCCACCGCACATACGTCTCCCTCCGGAAGGCGGAAGGTGACGGAAAGTTCTTCTACCGTGATGCCGTTTATCCTCTGTTGTTCTGCAGCTCCAGTCATAGATTCTTCACCTCCCTGCTCCGAACATCAAACTGATCCCGCAGGGCATCACCCAGAAGATTCAAAGCCAGCAGCAGCAAAAAGATGCACAGGCCGGGAATCAGGATAAGATGCGGGGCGCTGCGATAATCCAGCCGGGCGTCGCTTATCATAACGCTCCAGTCCGGCGCAGGCGGCCGGATGCCAAGACCCAGATAGCTTAACGAGGCAATAGAAAGCACGCATCTTCCCACACGGGTAGTAAAAAGCACAATGATATTGGTAAACATATTCGGAAAAATGTGCTTCCATAAGATACAGGCAGATCTGGCTCCAAGGGAACGCAGCCCTTCTATATAGGGTTCTTCCCGGATACGCAGAGTCTCCGTCCGGACAATCCGGGAAAATCCGGCCCAGCTTGTTAAAAAGAGGGCCAGCAGAAGATTCGGGATCCCGGGCCCCAGAATCCCGGCAATCGCGACCATAAGACAGGTCCCCGGAATTCCCTGAAAAATATTGGCAAGAGCCGTAATGGCTGCATCCAGAAAGCCCCCGAAATATCCTCCCAGCATACCGAGCACCAGACCGAAAGTCATGGAAAGAGCCGTGGCAGTCAGAGCCAGCAGAATCGAAGTGCGGCCGCCGTAGAGAACCCGGCTCAGCATATCCCTCCCCAGAGCGTCCGTTCCCAGAGGATGAGCAGGAGAAAATCCCTGCAGCTTTACGCTCATGTCGATCGCATTCGGATCATACGGCGCAATGAGCGGAGCCAGCAGGCCAGAAAGCAGAATCAGCGCCAGCAGCCCTGCGGAAAAGACAAGTTTAAAAGAGCAGCGTTTCATATTCTCTTACCTCCCAGGCGTACTTTAGGATTCAGCAGCATACTGACCGTATCTACCAGAAGGGTGATCAGGACATAGATAAGACCTGTAAGCAGCACATAGCCCTGCAGGGCAGGATAGTCCCGGTTTGTAACTGCAGACAGCGCATAGCTTCCAATTCCCGGAAGCGCAAAGATGGACTCGACGATGATGGAGCCGCCCAGCATCCCTCCCAGGCTGTTTCCCAGCATGGCTGTCACGGGAACGATCGCATTCGGCAGGGCATTTTTCAGCACCAGGCGCCAGCGGCTGATCCCTCGGGCCATGGCCGCCGTGCAATATTGTTTCCCGAACTCCTCCAGAAGCGCCGAGCGCGTCAGGCGGGCCGCTGTCGCTGTACTGGCGCTGGAAAGGACAAGCGCAGGCATAATCATGTATCTTGGGCCGCCGTTTCCGCTGGTGGGAAGCCAGCCCAGAGTTTCAGCAAATAATAAAATCAACAGAAGGGCGAGCCAGAAAGCCGGCAGAGACAGCTGTGTATTGGTCAGCGCCCCGACGATGCGATCCGGAAGCCTTCCCTGCCAGGCAGCGGCTGTACAGCCAAGTGCTATTCCCAGGATAATCGTAAGCGTAATCGAGCAGGCGGCCAGCTTTAACGTCACCGGGAGACGGCGTGCCAGCTCTTCTCCCACAGGATTTCTGGTACTGTAGGAAGTTCCAAGATCTCCGGTAAGGGCACGCCCCACCCAGCGCAGATACTGCACGGGGTAGGGCGCGTCCAGACCCATCTGCTCTTCCATCTCTGTAATCTGCTCGGGCGTCGGCTCATATCCGCCCTGGGATAAAGCCAGTTCTGCCGGGTTTCCGGGAGTGATGACTCCCAGTACAAAGGCCAGCAGTGAAACCCCGAACAATACCGGGAGAAGTGAAATCAGTTTTTGGATTAGATATTGTTTCATAGTGTTGGGTTCATCTGTTGTACCGGGTTATTCCGCCCATCCCACAAGAGGCAGCTCTATGCCGTAAAGCTTGGCTTCGTACCCGGTCAGCTTCGTGTTGTACGCCATCAGGGTCATATCATTAAACAAAGGAACGACAGGAAACTCCTGTGTGGAAATTTCCTGAATCCGGTTATAGCATTCCGTGCGCACGTCCATATCAAGAGCACTCTCTGCTTCCGCCATCAGGGCATCCACTTCATCACTCTGATATCCCAGACTGTAGTTCTGATTGAGATCCCCGCTTGTCAGCATGAAACGGCGGAAGATCGTTGCCGGCTCAGAATTGGAAAGTCCCTGCTGCATCCGCGCAATGCCATAATCCCCGGTCTTCATCTGTTCCTTCATATTGGTCATTTCCATGGGCATAAGCTCACAGTCAATTCCGATTTCAGAGAGCCAGGAAGCAATCAGCTCCGCTTCTCCCTTCTGCGCTGCTTCACTTCCGTTGTAGAGATAGGTTACGGTAACGCGTTCATCTCCCAATACCTCGGCAGCCAGCTCTTTCGCCCTTTCCATGTCCTCCTCTACCGGAAATTCCTTATAGAAAGGTGTCGAGTAATTTAGGATATTGGTGGTCGGCGTTCCAAAGCCGTCATAAATGTCTTCTGTAATCACTGAACGCTGAAGAGCCAGGCTTACAGCCTGCCGCATCCGCACATCATTGAAGGGGAACTGTGTTCCATTCAGGCAGAGAAAACGGATCATGGTAGACTTTGTGGTCGTGAGCGCAAAGTTACCGTCTCCCTCCAGCTCTACGGCCAGGGAAGTCGGGATCGCATTCAAATCAATCACACCCATGATTTCTCCGGACTTCAGAGCCGAAAAACGGGTATCCGCATCCGGAATCACACGCACTCGGATATTCTTTGCCTTTGCCGTCTCTCCCCAGTACTCATCAAAGCGCTCCAGAAGCACGTACTCATCAAGTACATTTTCTGTAATGCGGAATGGGCCGGTTCCGATGCAGATTCCGTTAAAATCACCGTTCTCATCAAAGCAGTTCGGACTGTAAATGGCGCTTCCGAAGTTTACCATGTTGTAAAGCTGCGTGGGCGCAGGCTGTGAAAAGGTCAGGCGGATAGTATAATCGTCCACCTTCTCATAATTCTCCAGATTCGGATAATGGGAGTCGATGTCAAGCGGGTAGAAAGAAGAACTCTTTACCCCCATCTTCATGCGGTCAAAATTGGCTATGACCGTATCTGCATTAAAGTCGCTTCCGTCATGGAACTTTACTCCCTGTCTCAGGTAGAAGGTCCACTGTTTTCCGTCTTCGCTCATTTCCCAGCTCTCTGCCAGGCATGGAACGGGCGCACCCGTGTCATCCTGCGTCACAAGCGGCTCCCACACATAAAGAATTTTGCTGCAGTAGTACCCGTCCTTCTCACCAGGGGCAAGGTTGCGGTATCCGGCCAGAACAATCTCGGCATCCGGATCCACAGCATCTGCCGTTTCTTCAGAAGCTGTACTCTCCTCATCTGCTGTTTCCGCAACAGTGGTGTCATTTTCTGTGGTGTCTTCCGCACTCTGGCTGCCGCATCCTGCCATGCCAAGCACAAAAGCAAGAGCCAGCAGAAGCGCAAGAATGCGTTTCCTTACATCCTTCATATCATTGATTCCTCCTACTAATTCATTTTACAGGTCTCCAGACCAGAAACTGAGACTCAAAAGAATATTCGCAGATCCACTGCTGGTTTTCCCGGCGGTGATAAGGCGCAAGAACCTCCCATAATCGTTCTCTTGGACAGGGACTTAAGAGAAACTGTTCCGCCCGGCGTAAAACCGCTTCCCTGTCAGGGTAGCGGTAAACTCTGTAATTCGGAACATTCACAAGCTCTCCTCTGATTCTCAGAGAAGAAAGGACATCCGCCAAAGCCTCGCATCCCTGCCGGGTATAGTGAAGCTTTACCCCCATTTCTTCCAAAGCAGGAAGCCATGGAAACTCCGGCGGCCGGTTCATGCCAATCATACAGAGCTTTTGCGCTGTATCATTCATTTTCTGCAAAAACAATTCCGGTTCCATCAAACGGTACAGGCAGTTGTAACCAAACACCAGATCCCACTTTCCTGTTTCAGCAGTCTCCCAGGCAGAACAGAATGTCATCAGAGAGAGGCCTTCCTGCCTGGTTCTTTCCTTCAGGAAGCGGAGATTGTCTGGAGAAATGTCCACACAGGCTGTTTGAGCGAAGCTGCGGCACAACGGGAACGTGTAATTTCCCCATCCCGGACCGATTTCCAGAACAGAGGAGATCGAAAACGATGCCGCAATCTCGTACAGCTTTTCCCACACTGCATCTGCATAGCTGTCTCTCTGCGGTGCGCTGGATTTCATCCTGTCCCGCCAGAAAGCCCGTTCTTCCTGAACACTGCAAACACGTTCTGCAAGGGTTCCGTCAGGACGATGCAGATTCTTTCTCCACCTGTCTCCGGCAGAGGTATGTAAAACAGCCATACCGTATCCCCTTTACTCCGATCAAAAAAGCCGTTTCTGTACGAACATACAGAAACGGCCCGTTTTTGCCATTACAAAAAAGCATGCTTCCCTCTAAATGCACGTAGAGACTATGAAACATTCCTGCAGGCAAGTCTTCTGGCTCAGGTTCATCGCTTTCACAGCCTTCCCAGATTTTTAGTTCCCCAGTGACATTTTTGTGTCAGCTTCCCTTTACAGCGGCGGCTCCGCGTGGGATTTGCACCCACTTCCTTATTAAGTCTATCCTTTTCTGGAATAAACACCTGTGGAATACAGTATACATGTATTTTCAGATAATTGCAAGATAATTTATTCTTGAGTTTCCGCAGATTCCTGAAAAATTTCCGAATTCTTCTTGACCTGCACACAGCGTACACGTATATACTGAAAACAGAACAGAGAAGGAGAGAACAAAATGTTAATCAATGCAAGAAAACCGAACTGGGGTCCAAATTCCCACTGACAGTAATTTGAGAGGAAAGCACATCATGCATTATTTTCATATCCGTCTTGTAGTTTTCGGTACATATCAGGAGATATCATATCCGGTCCGGCCACGCTGTCGCCGGTAGAAACACAATGCGCTCCTGTTTGTGACGCCAATTTAACAAACTGTGTCACAATCCCCTGACAATATCCAAGCAGACATAAAATTTCTGCCGTATAATCTTCCTCGATCAAATCCATCATATTTTCATTGCCAAAGTATTCGGCCACATACCGGCTTGTTTCCAGACAATGTTGAATTCGGGGGGAATTTTCCAGATTTACCGGAGAAAGTTTTTCCACTTCATCCAAATCATTTAAAACGCCTTTTACTGTTACCGCCAGTTTATCGATGCAGAAAACACGTGAAACTTATTATCCGGATACGCCGATACAAGAGCTGTTTCTAAGGCACAGGGAAGAAACTCCCTTAAGCGTCATCGAAATGGAAGGGTTCCCAAAATCCTATTTTGAAAAACTGGTAAATGAAAATACCGGAAACTGAAGTGACTTCCAAAAATAGCCGCTACAGCTTCCGGTCATACAGTCCACAAAATTTCAGGTTTTAAACCTATCTTCGCACCGCTTCCACCAGCCGCATGACCTGTTCCGCTGTCTTTATCATATTCCGGCGGGCTGTCTGCGGCTCCATGGCTTCATCCAGCGTTACTACCTGGCGCAATATGGGAAAATACGCATCGATCCCTTTCTCATTGCACGCCTCTGCACCGTCTGCCACTGATCCTGCAAATGCGATCACCGCCGCTCCATGTTTCTTTGCCAAAGCGGCAATCCCAACCGGCGCTTTACCCATCGCAGTCTGATGATCCAGCCGTCCTTCCCCGGTAAATACCAGGTCCGCGCCTTTCATCGCCTCATCCATATCCACTGCTTCCAGCACCAGATCAATCCCCGGTCTCAGATCGGCTTTCAGATAAGCCATAAACGCGTATCCCAATCCGCCTGCCGCGCCTGCGCCTTCCATGCCGGCACAGTCCGCGCCCAGGCATCTTTTCGTCACTTCTGCAAAATGTCCCAGATCCTGATCCAGCTTCTCCTTCATCTCTTCCGTCACGCCCTTCTGAGGTCCGTAGATGAAAGTAGCTCCGTTTGGACCGCACAAAGGGTTGGTCACATCGCAGGCCACGCGGAAACTGCACTCTCCCAGTTCCGGCATGACATGGTCCGTCCGGATCCGAGCCACATCTTTCAGCGCGTCCGCGTCGATTCCTACAGAATTTTCCGACGCATCCAGGAACTCATACCCCAGCGCCGTCAGCATGCCAATCCCGCAGTCGTTGGTAGCGCTGCCGCCGATTCCGATAACGAAATCGCGGCACCCCCGTTTCACCGCATCGCAGATCATCTCGCCGACTCCATAGGTCGTAGCATGCAGCGGCTGTTTCTCTTTTCCAACCAGAGTGATACCCGCCGCGGCTGCCATCTCCATCACTGCTGTTTTGCTTTCCCTGATCCAGCCATACGCGGCAGTCACCGGAGTATCCATCGGCCCATGCACTTCCACCTGCACCAGTTCTCCGCCCAGTCCTTCCGATAAAGCCTCTGTGGTGCCTTCCCCGCCGTCCGCCAGTGGTTTGACCAGGACCTGTGCCTCCGGAGACACCTTCAGGACGCCTTCTTTGATGGCATTTCCCGCCTCCATGGAACTCAGGCTCCCCTTTAAAGAATCGATCGCAATCACTATTTTCATCCTATTACCCGCCTGTCTGTTTTACTACTTATTTACCACATTCCTGGGTGTGCCGTCAATTACAGACTGTATGTTTTCTGCGGTCGTCTGCATAATTCTTTCCGGCTTTCCAGTGCTTCGTACAGATCCTGTTCCTTTATTCCAAATTCATTAAACATCTGATGTTTTGTGTATATCACAAAACATTAGATTTGTAAATAGTTTTCAAACAAAATATATTTTTAAATTACTTTTTTGTAAATATTGCATTTATTCAACTATTTTTGTTGTGCATTTTTTCTATAAACAGACATATTATTTCAAATATCTATGGAATCGTTGTTTGACGTTTTACTTTTTCATGTTATAATAAGCACATAATTTGAGTGGTATCGCTTACATATAGAGGGAGGATTCGAAATATGGAAGTGAATGAGTTATTTCGTGCTAATAAGCGGGAATCTGCTGTTGATCTTGTTGTCAACAATATCAAGCAGCTCCTGATAGAAAAAAAACTGAAACCCGGCGACCGGCTCCCCAGCGAACTGGAAATCTCAGAAGGTATGAATGTGAGCCGCGGATCCGTGCGGGAAGCCATGAAAATACTGTCTGCTTTTGGACTGGTGGATATTAAAATCGGAAATGGTACCTATGTTTGCGAAACTCCCGGGAATTCTCTGATGGACTCTCTTCTGTTCAGCTTTTTTGTCTCCAACCCCGATCTGGAAAATCTGTACGAACTCCGCCGTGTATTTGAAATTGACGTGTTGGAAATGATTTTGAATCATTATGATGAAAATGAACCTGAACGGTCAGCCCTGGAAGCGAACCTGAATAATCTGAAAGAGATGATGAAAACGGGAGCGACTCCCCAGGATTTAAAAGAAAATGACCTGGAGTTCCACCGGCTGCTGGGAAGCTGCACCAAAAACCCCCTGATGGAACGTATCTACGGTTTTGTAATCGACTTTATGGAACCCTCTATCATCGCCAGTCACAAAAATCAGAAAGGCGAAATTGTCTATCAGGTACATAAATCTATCCTTGACGTGATCAAAGCCCGGGACTACGATCAGATTGATCAGGTCATCACCGACTCTGTCGATACCTGGTCCGTCCTGCAGCCCGAAAACGATCCCCAGCGCTAAAATTCTCGTCAAAAAAGGACCGCCCTTTGGCCTCTCAGGCCGCCGGGCAGTCCTTTTTTTACGCTTCCAGCTTCTCCAGCAAATCCGAAATCACGCAGCCAACCGTCTCGTAGTGCAGAAAATCCGTCACATTCTGATCCACCAGAATTTGCGCCTGCGCAGGAAAATCTTCATCCGCATCCCAGAATACCAGACAAAGATGCATACAAGGGAAAGCCTCAAACTCATATCCCGCATCACCCTTGGGAATCTTCTTTCCTCCCATTTTTTCACAAGCCGTTTCCAATTCCTGCAAATGCCCGGTATACCGGCGGGCAAAAGGATCCAGCAGCGGATCCGGCACACGGGTTCTTGATACAACCCCGTCTATGGTATGGCTGGGCACCCATTTCCCGGAGATCACCGGATGGTCTTTTGTAAAAAAGAACAGGTGATAAATCGCCATAGATTCGTTAAAATACAGCTCGGAAGTCCAGCCGTCTTCCTGCTTTTTCTCCAGGCTTCCGTCTGCCAGCTTCAACCGGTACGGCGTCCGGAAATAATCCACATACAAGTATTCCGGATCCGACTCCAGATGCAGGATCTCTTCCAGCCGGGAAGGATCCAGTCCGGCAAACGCGTCCTTCCATTGTCTGCACACTTTTTCATATTCGGAAAACAATACGCCTCTGCTCTGAAAGGCATGGTAATTTACGCTCATGTCAGTCTCTCCTTCTACCAGCGTTCCCGAAAAGAAGACTCTTCTTTCAGTTCCATGTCCTCTGATTTAATATCTTCGATCCTGATGTATCTCTGCTCATACAGATATCCCAGCAATTCTCCGATCCGGGTCTGTGTTCCCTGGACTTCCATCTCCACACTGCCGTCTGAAAGATTTCTTACCCATCCGGTCAAACCCAAAAGCCTGGCTTTGCTGACGGCATGCCAGCGGAAACCTACGCCCTGCACCCGTCCATAGAAAAAAATATGTCTTCTTACCATTGATTTTCCCTTTCACGTTTAAGAAGCATTTTCCCCGTGTAACAAAAAACCCTCTGATTTCTCAAAGGGTTTCCGCATGGAGATAGCAGGACTCGAACCTGTGACCCTCTACACGTCAAGCAGATGCTCTCCCAGCTGAGCTATATCTCCATGCGCCGATTATAACATAACTTTTTCTCGTTTTCAACAGCCAACCGGCTTGAGTTTCCGCAGTTATATCCACAAGACTCTAAATCTGTTGTATTGAATATAC
>ERZ1643250.975-NODE-975-length-27046-cov-74.660961_pt1 | contig 27046 bp, 23 predicted proteins | sample MGYA00579262_ERZ1643250 | MGnify/ENA primary metagenome ERZ1643250 (study PRJEB29033, sample SAMEA4952265) | chicken gut metagenome | biome: Broiler Chicken; feature: Gastrointestinal Tract; material: Caecum | place: Ireland | collected 2018 | study: Broiler... | reverse complement strand
CAGTAAATACAAGGGATACAGCGATTTTTCCTTCCAACAACTGTCAAAGACAGGAATATATTATGAAACTTTTTTTTTCGGATGTCAATTGTTGTTTACAATTTTTCGTATTTTGTAAAACGGTACTCGATATCGAAATACGTTTCTTCTTCTCCTTCTTCCGTCAGCTTCCACTCCTCCATCTCATCCAGATTCGGGAAATAAGTGTCCGCGTCGTAGGCATAATCCGTCCTTGTAACATAAGCCGTACTGCAGTATGGAAGGAGCATACGGTAAATGCTCTCCCCTCCTATGACAAAAATATCTTCCTGCGGATATTTTTTTAATTCTTCCAGCAGTTCTTCTTTGCTGTGGACAATCACAGCGCCCTTCACATCGTAATCTTTGTTTTTCGTCATAACAATATTGGTCCGTTTCACCAGAGGCAGTCCGTTTGGAAAGCTTTCCAGAGTTTTCCTGCCCATAACAACTACTTTACCGATCGTTGTATTTCGAAACATCTTCATATCATTCGGAATATGGACAAGCAGTTCATTATTCTTGCCAATTCCCCAGTTCTTATCTGCATTTACAATTAGATTCATAATATCCTCCTATATGGCGATTGGTATATCTTTGATCTGCTCACCGGCCTGATAATCTTCTACCTTAAAATCATCCAGCGTAAATTCATAAAAATCTTTCACGTCCGGATTCATCCAGAATTTCGGCGCCGGATACGTCTTCCTCTGGATCATTTCCTGAATGATCGGAATATGGCGGTCATAAATATGCGCATCTGCTATGACATGCACCAGTTCTCCCGGCTCCATATCACATACCTGCGCCATCATATATACCAGAACAGAATACTGCACTACATTCCAGTTATTTGCTGCCAGAATATCCTGAGACCTCTGATTCAAAATCGCGTTCAGAGTTAATTTATCATGTCCGGGTTTCTGGGTTACATTAAATGTCATGCTGTAAGCGCATGGATACAGATTCATTTCATGAAGATCCTGATGGACATAAATATTCGTCATAATCCTGCGGCTGAACGGATGATTCTTCAGATCATAAATCACCCGGTCCACCTGATCCATCATGCCTTCCGGATACTGATGCTTCACTCTCATCTGGTATCCATAGGCTTTTCCAATAGATCCATTCTCATCTGCCCACTCATCCCAGATACTGCTCTTCAGATCTTTCACATTATTAGATTTTCGCTGCCAGATCCAAAGGAGTTCATCAATGGCTGATTTTACATAAGTCTTCCTGAGAGTCAGCGCCGGAAATTCCTTTGACAGATCATATCGGTTCACGACTCCGAATTGTTTGATCGTATAAGCCGGCGTTCCGTCCGCCCAGTGAGGTCTGACCTTTTCTCCTTCCGTACTTGTTCCATGATCCAGAATATCTTTGCACATGTCAATAAACAATTGATCTGCGTAACTCATTCTATTATTTCTCCTTTTCTTTTTCTTCTGCTTCACTGTTTATCGTCAGCATCTCAATCCTTCGCCGGAAGAAATTGATCTTACGGTCAAAAATACCAAGACGATACAGATTAATCACAAACATACCTAATATAAGGGCAAGCAGCATACCGCCTAATCCTCCGATCTTCCATCCGACATAAATCAGGAAAATCGTCGTCAGGGCTGAGATTCCCATACTGTCTCCCATCATCTTCGGCTGAAGCACCTGTTTCAGGATCAGACAGACTGCGTATACGATCAGCAGGATTACCGCTCTCTTAATATCTCCTGTCACAATACAGAATAGTGCCCATGGAATGATTACCGTACCGGTTCCAAGAATCGGAAAAATATCCACAATTCCAATCAAAACCGCAAACAAAAACGCGTAGCTGATGCTGGCAATCTTAAATCCGATCCACAAAATCGCAATGATAATAAACATGATCTTAATCTGCGCCAGACAGTAGCTTCCAAGGACGCCCAAAGTATTATGCAGAAAAATATTGATTTTGTGCTTTACAACCTTCGGCACTGACCTGTGATACCACCGTATGATCTTTTCCCTGTCAATCAAAAACATATAAGAAGAAAAGAACATAACGACCACACCGATCAATCCATTGGTCATGCCTTTTGCCATGCTTCCTGCATGAGATACCCCGTAATTTCCTATGCCTGAGACAATTCCTGCAATTCCGCTGCCGATGGACTGAAGAATGTTATCCAGCTGACTCTGCACTGCCGGCGGCAGAATTTCCAGAATATATTCTATCTTCTGCCGGAAAAAATCAAACTGCACAATAAAGTCCTTCTGAAAGTCCGGAAATCCCTGGATAAACTGAATGACCTGCATTGTCACTCCCCGTACAAAGAAATACAGCAGCGCGATAATCGCTGTCACGACCGCCACGATCAAAATGACCGAACCGAACTTTTTCGGCAGCTTTATCTTCTTTTCCAGATATTCGATCACCGGATGAGCGATCATTGCAATGATCCATCCTGCGACAAAAGGCCATAAAAATCCCAGACATCTTGGCACGACAAATACCAGAAGCACCGCTCCCGCGGCGATTACCAGCAATTCCATAATCATATCCAGATAAATTTCCCAACGTTTCATATGCATCTATCACTCCTTGCCTTCTTATCCCGCTTATTATAACGTATCATGACATACCCGTCCACCCTGGATGATCTGCAATACGGATCCTGTCTGACCTGCGGTCATAATAATAAACATGATCTGACAGAATCTCTTCCGGATTTACAATTGTCTGATTGGTTTCCTTTACCATATACGATAATTCCCTGACATTTTCCACATCCTCTTCTCTCAGCAGAATCACCTCGTGAATGCTGCTCGGAAGAATATAAAGATTCTGTTCCATCCTGGACGCAAAATCGTACAACACCTCCTGATAGATCATTGCCGATGCTCCGTTCATATAATCACTGTTAGATAAAACAAAAACCGGTATGCCGCTTTCCTCCACCTGAACAGGAATCACACTCTCGATCTTCTTGAGTACAGGAGGAAATATCTTTTCGGTATTGCGTCTGGCATCTTTCTTTATCTGCTCTTCATCAACGCCCCACATCAGAAGATCTCTCTTACGCACAAGCGCGCTTGCCATCCCGTCTGCATTCCGATATGCCATCCACCGGTAAGTCACCGCAAGATCCTCCATCTGATCAAATGGACACATCTTCAGCATCTCCCGGTTCTTTCCATAATGGACCAGCCGGTAAAACAGCCGGTCTTTGATGTAACCATAATCCGTCATCTTTTGTTCATCCAGGTCAAAACCAAGACTGCATTCCTCATAGGCAGTCCCAATTCCACACATGATCTCCGACAGATCCCATCCTTTGGCATATTCCTGATAATATGGCTCCAGGTACAAAACCGGCTGCAGATGCTCCCCTTCTCTTCCAATCGACAATGCTGCGATCATTACCTGATTGTTTCTGCAGATTTTCTGTACTCTGGCTTCTTTCCCTTCCGCATCCCTGACATATTCCAGGATATGCTGTCTCACATAATCATAAAATTCTCTCTCACTTAACATGATGTTCTCCTTTCCCTCCAGGACGAAAAACCCATGTCATACCCGCTGGCCTTGCCAGTTCCTTCACGCTTTTTCATTTGTAAATATTTTCCATTTTCATTGTACTGGAATCTCTCTGCTTTTTCAAGTCTTTTATACTAATTTATAAAATTGTCATATTCTGCGCGGCGCCCGGCCTGACCAGACAAAATTTTACAGTCAACTGAAAAAAGGAAATTTTCCTGCGAAAATTTCCCTTTCATTATGCATAAACTTATTTTCCTTTGAAATACTCCCGGAAAAAATCGAGCAAAGCTTCCATTTCTTCCTTTGTACCAATCGTAATCCTCAGATAATCATTGATCCTTGGCTGATCAAAATATCTGACATAAATCTTTTTTTCTTTGGCAGCTTCAAATAATTCTTCTGCCGCAAACTTTTCGTGAGAAGCAAACAGGAAATTTGCCTTAGAATCCGGGAAAGTAAATCCTAATCCCTTCATTTCCTCTTTGAACCATTCTCTTGTATCTATGATCTTCTTTCTCGTCTCCTGAAAATATTCTTCATCTTCCAGAACCGCTGCCCCCATAAGAATCGACGGCTCATTCATCGTATAAGAATTATAAGAATATTTCACATCATTCATGGCACGGATCAGATCTTTATTTCCCATGGCATATCCAATACGAAGTCCCGCCATGGAACGTGACTTGGAATACGTCTGCACCACCAGCAGATTCTCATATTTCCTGGTCAGTTCCAGCGCAGAAGTCCCCCCAAAATCAATATAAGCCTCATCTACAATTACAACAACATCCTGATTTTCCTTAAGAATCTCTTCCACTTCATCCAAAGGCATCAGAATTCCTGTCGGAGCGTTCGGATTCGGAAATACAACACCTCCATTTTCTCCGGCATAATCTTTTATTCTGATCTTAAATTCCTGATCCAGTGCTTTCTTTTCATACGGAATTTCAAAAAGTTCTGCCCAGACCGGATAAAATGAATATGTAATGTCCGGGAAGAAAACCGGCTTGTCACTGTTAAAAAAGGTCATAAATGCAATCGCCAGCACATCATCGGACCCAACTCCTACAAAAACTTCCTCTTTGGAAAGTCCATGATAAGAAGCGATGGCTTCCGTCAGCTTCACTGCCGCCGGATCCGGATATTTTCTCAGATTTTTAATCTGAGACACTGCCTCCATGGCCTTCGGAGACGGCGGATATGGATTTTCATTGGTATTTAATTTAATGACCCCTTCTTCCTTCGGCTGCTCGCCGGGAGTATAAGGCTCAACTTTTCGTACATTATCTCTCCAACTGCTCATAACATTCTCCCGTTTATTTATATTCATCCCTGAGTTTTTTAAACAGCGGCAGGGCCTGCTCGATTCTCTCGGTCGGCACACAATAAGAAACCCTTACATATCCAGGGCATCCGAAACTGTCTCCCGGCACGATCAGAAGGTCATATTTCTTCGCGCGCTCACAGAAAGCATTGGCATCTTCTTCCAGCGCTTTCGGGAACAGATAAAAGGCTCCGCCCGGTTCCACGCACTCATATCCCATATCAATGAGCGCATTGTAGAACAAATCCTTATTCTTCTGATAAATGGAAATGTCAGATGTGAGATCCACACATTCCCCGATGACTTTCTGGTAAAGGCTCGGAACGCTGACATAAGAAAGCAGCCTTCCCGCCGCAATAAAGCACGGAATCAGATTTTCGAAGTCTTCCGCCTCGGTCGGCGCAACAATATATCCCACACGCTCTCCCGGAAGAGACAGGGATTTACTGAAAGAATATCCCACCAGTGTATTTTTATAATATTTCGGCACATGCGGCACTTCAAACCCATCATAAACAATCTCACGGTATGGCTCATCTGTAATAATATAAATGCTGTGTCCATACTCTTTCTGCTTTGCTTCCAGCAAATCCGCCAGTTTCTGGATCGTTTCCTCAGAATACACAACTCCTGTCGGATTGTTCGGAGAATTGATCAGAACCGCTTTTGTATGCTCATTGACTGCTTCTTCCAGCTTTTCAAAATTAATCTGGAAATCAGATGTGTCTGCCAGAACCGTTACCAGTTTGCATCCGGCTCCCTGAGCATATGCCTGATACTCTGGAAAATACGGCGCGATCGTAATAATCTCATCCTCCGGGCCGTCCACCAGCGTCCGGAAACAGATTCCAAGGGCTGCTGCTGCTCCAATGGTCATGAAAATATTATTCTCTGTATAATGCGTTCCAAACCGGCGGTTTAAAGAATCCGCAACTGATTTACGGACTTCTGTGATTCCCGCATTGCTTGTATAACCGTGAATTTCCACAGGATCTAAGGTCTGCAGATACCGGATCGCCGTCTCATCGACTTCTTTCGGCGCCGGAACGCTTGGATTGCCGATGCTGAAATCAAATACATTTTCCGGACCTACTTCCTTCGCACGCTGCATTCCAAATTCAAAAATATCACGGATCACAGAGTGCTGTTTTGATAATTCTAATACTTCTTTTGATAACATCTTTTTTCTCCTTTTCTCACTTTATTGTAAAACAAAGCAAGTATCCAGGCAAGCCTTCCTCCCAATTTACTCATCTAAGGCTTTTCTTAAGCTGTGTGTAAATTCATAAACATGCTTCGGACTCTCTGTGCCATGCTGGCTGATCAGCTTCACAATGGCACTTCCAACGATCACGCCGTCACAGTACTGACTCATTGTCTTTGCCTGTTCCGGACCGGATATTCCAAATCCCACCGCGCATGGGATCTCTGAATTCTTTTTGATCACATCAAAGAAAGAATCAAAATCCGTTGTAAATTCGCTTCTTGTTCCTGTCACTCCGATAGAAGAGACGCAGTAAAGAAAGCCCTCCGCATCGCCTGCGATCATAGAAATACGGTCATGGGATGTCGGCGTCACAAGGCTGATATTATCTACTCTATGGGCTGTCGCCTCTCCCTGAATCTCATCCTTTTCTTCATACGGCATATCCGGCACAATGACGCCGTCGATTCCGCACTCATTGCAAAGATCAAAAAATTTCTTCGTTCCGAAACGGTAAATACTGTTTAAGTACATCATCATAACAAACGGAGTTTCTTTAATCTCTTCTCTTAATTCCTTCACCATCTGAAAGATTCCTTTCAGAGTCGTCCCCTGGGAAAGGGAATGCTGGCTGGCTTCCTGGATGACGATTCCTTCCGCGATCGGATCAGAAAAAGGAACCCCGATTTCAATAATGTCTGCTCCGGCTCTTACCATTGCCCTGATATTTTCCTTTGTAGTCTCATAACCATAATCCCCGGAAACAATATAAGTGACCAGCGTCTTCTGGCCGTTGTTTTTTCTTTTTTCAAATGCTTCTCTAATTCTCATCTAATTCCACTCCTCTGTATCTTGCTACCTGGTATACATCTTTGTCTCCACGTCCGGACAGACAGATAACCATCGTCTCGTCCTGGCTCATTTTCGGAGCAATCTCCATGGCTGCGGCCACCGCGTGAGATGACTCAATGGCAGGGATAATTCCCTCCAGCCTGGACAGATACTCAAACGCCCTGACTGCCTGTTCATCCGTGATACTTACATATTCGGCCCTTCCGATTTCACGGAGATACGCGTGTTCCGGTCCTACACCCGGGTAATCCAGCCCTGCGGAAATGGAATATACCGGATCAATCTGACCTTCTTCATTCTGAAGGAAATAGCTCTTCATTCCATGGAAAATTCCTTTGGTTCCTTTTGCCATAGTCGCGGCATGTTTATCTGTATCTACCCCTTTTCCGGCTGCCTCTGCCCCTACCAGACGGACAGATTCTTCTTTGATAAAATCATAAAAAGCTCCCATGGCATTGGACCCTCCTCCGACGCAGGCAACCACACAGTCCGGAAGTTTTCCTTCTTTTTCCTGCATCTGCTTTCTTGTCTCTTCTCCTATAATCTTCTGGAAATCCCTTACCATAGCCGGATAAGGATGCGGTCCCATAACAGATCCGATACAGTAAAATGTGGTTTCGATGTTTGTTGCCCAGTCTCTCATAGCCTCATTAATGGCGTCCTTTAAGGTTCTGGTTCCGCTTTCCACCGCTACTACTTTTGCTCCCAGAAGCTCCATGCGGTAGGCATTTAAGCTCTGACGCTCCACGTCTTCCGCTCCCATGTATACCACACATTCCATATCAAACAAGGCTGCTGCTGTCGCCGTTGCCACGCCATGCTGTCCGGCTCCGGTTTCCGCAATGATCCTTTTCTTGCCCATTCTCTTTGCCAGGAGCACCTGTCCCAGAACATTATTAATCTTATGGGCGCCTGTGTGGTTCAGATCTTCTCTTTTGAGATAAATCTTTGCTCCTCCCAGGTCCTTCGTCATCTTCTCCGCATAATAAAGAAGAGACGGACGGTTGGCATACTCTCTATAATAATAATGAAGTTCCTTCAAAAAATCCGGATCATTTTTATATTTTTCATAAGCTTCATTCAGCTCATTGACTGCGTTCATAACAATTTCCGGCACATACTGTCCGCCGTACTCTCCAAATCTTCCTGTTTTACCCATTGTTTCCTCCTGCTATCTCCATGATTTTCTTCATTTTCTCCAAATCCTTGTATCCATCGGTTTCAATTCCGCTGGAAATATCAATCCCTTCCGGATGAATCTCATCTAAAATTCCTTTCAGATTCTCCGGATTCAGTCCGCCGGCCAGAAAATACGGCTTCGTAATCTCTGCCTCCTTCAGAATATCCAGACGGATGGTTCTGCCGGTTCCTCCATAGGCTTCTTTTGAAAAACTGTCCAGCAGAATCCGGTCAGCCGGCAGCATCTGCACTTTCTGAATATCTTCCGCTGATTTCACCCTGGCTGCCTTCCAGATTTCTTTATCACAAAGACTTCTTAACTTCCGGATATCTTCTTCTGTCTCATCCCCATGAAGCTGAAGCGCATCCAGCGGAACCCGTGCGGCAGTTTCTGCCATCTTCTCCGGCGTCTCATTGACAAAGACTCCAACACAGCGGATTTCTTTCCTCAAATCCTTCCGAAATCTGACTGCCTCTTCCACAGACACTTGTCTCGGGCTGTCTGCAAAGACAAATCCGACATAATCCGGGCAGACTTCATCGGCATATGCAGCGTCTTCCTCCCTGCGGATTCCGCACATTTTAACGATCATAAACTGCTCCTTAATTCTTTCATCATTTCCTGAATGTTATCAGCTCTCATAAATGCTTCGCCAATCAGGGCTCCGTCCGCTCCCTGTTTCCTTACATTCAGCAGATCTTCTTTGGTCATCATTCCACTTTCAGAAACCAGAACCGCCTCGTAAGAGATTTTCGGCGCAAGCTTTGATGTGGTGTTCAGATCGACCTCGAAAGTTTTCAGATTACGGTTGTTAATCCCTATGATATCACACTTGCAGGCGGTTGTCTGTTTCAATTCCTCTTCATTATGAACTTCCGCCAGACAGTCCAGCCCAAGACTCTTTGCCAGTTCGTAAAATTCCTTCATTTTCTCCTCTGAAAGAATGGCTGCGATCAGCAGAACCGCATCTGCTCCCAGGACTTTCGCCTCATAAATCTGATATGGATCAATGATGAAATCTTTCCTCAGCATCGGGAGATCCACTTTGGCACGAATATCTGCGAAATATTTGCTGCCGCCCTTGAAATAATGTTCTTCTGTCAGGCAGGAAATGGCGGCTGCGCCGGCTTCCTCATAGGCAAGAGCCGTTTCCACCGGCCGGAACTCTTCCGCGATCACTCCCCTGGACGGAGACGCTTTTTTTACTTCCGCAATGATGGATAACCCATCCTTCTGCAGGGCTTCCTTAAATCCATGATTCTTATTTTTTGAATTTAAGGCCATTTCTTTCATATCCTCCAGAGGGAAATTATCCATTTCTCTCTGAAGCTGTTCTTTTCTTTTTTCTACAATCTCATCTAAAATCATTTTTTACTCCTAACAAGCATTGGTATACTGAATAAATTCATCTAATTTCTCTAAAGCTTTTCCTGAATCGACCGCCTGTCTGGCAAGCTCGATTCCCTCTTTCATAGTCGCTGCTTTCCCTATGGTATAGAGGGCGGCTCCCGCATTTAAAAGAACGATGTCCCTCTTTGCTCCCTGTTCTTTTCCTTCCAGGATATCTCTGGTGATCACAGCATTTTCATCTGCTGTTCCGCCAACAATATCGTCCTTAGAATATAAAGACAATCCCAATTCTTCTGGATCTATTTTATATTTTGTAATCTTGCCGTCTTTGATTTCACAGACACTGGATGTGGAAGAAATAGACAGCTCATCCAAACGGTCATCTCCGAATACGATCAGCGCATGTTTGACTCCAAGATTTTTTAATACTTCTGCCATCGGTTCCAGCAATTCTTCTTCATAGACTCCCAAAACAATATAGTTGGTCATCGCCGGATTGGCCAGCGGTCCCAGAATATTAAATACAGAACGGACTCCAAGCTGGGCCCGAACCGGACCGGCATATTTCATAGAGCCATGATGAGTCTGAGCAAACAGGAATGCCACTCCGATATCTTCCAGACACTGTCTGCCTTCTTCCGGTGACAATCCGATCTTAGCTCCCAGGGATTCCAGAACATCGGCTGCGCCGCTCTTGGAGGAAACACTCCGGTTTCCGTGTTTTGCGACCTTGGCGCCTGCTGCCGCAATCACAAAGGAAGAAGTGGTGGAAATATTAAAACTGTTTGCCAGATCCCCTCCGGTTCCTACAATATCAATAGCTTCCGTCTCCTCCGGAACAACCGCTGCTTTCGCACGCATTACCTTTGCAAAACCTGTAATTTCTTCCGGCGTTTCTCCATTCATGCGAAGTCCGGTTAAGAAACTGGCAATCTGGGCTTCCGTTGCATTTCCTGACATGATACAGTCCATTGCTTTATAAGATTCCTCTGTGGTCAGGTGGTTTCCTTCTACAATCTTTGCTAAGAATGGTTTTAATGTCTCCTGATTCATCGTTGTCATATCGATTTCCTTCTTTCTGTTCTCAATGTCAATTCCTGCCACATCAGTTAAAAAGTTTTCTAATATTCTCATTCCCATTTCCGTCAGAATAGATTCCGGATGAAACTGAATGCCATACACCGGCATCTCTTTGTGTTTCAGCGCCATGATCTGTCCTGCCTCATCTGTTCCCAGGACTTCCAGACAATCTGGCATATTTTTCGCATCTACTACAAGAGAATGATATCTTGCCGCATAAATTTTCTCTTCCAGTCCGTCAAAGAGAGGATCTGTATTTTTAATAAAAATCTTACTCATCTTCCCGTGCATCAGTTCCTCTGCCGGTATAACGTTTCCGCCAAATACTTCACCGATGGCCTGATGGCCAAGACAAATACCGAGAATCGGTACTCTTCCTGAAAACTGCCGGATCACTTCTTTTGTGATTCCTGCGGTTTCAGGATATCCCGGTCCCGGAGAAATGAGGATTGCCTCCGGTGCCATGGTTTCGATTTCTTCTATTGTAATTTCATCATTTCTTACTGCTTCAATATGCGGATGCAGTTCTCCCACATATTGATATATGTTATAGGTAAAAGAATCGTAATTATCAATCAATAAAATCATAACTGTGCCGCCTCCTTAATCGCATCTATGACTGCCTGTGCTTTGTTTCTGGTTTCTTCATACTCTCTCTTCGGCACAGAATCTGCCACAATTCCGGCTCCCGCCTGTACGTATCCTTTTCCATCTTTAAAAACCACGGTTCGAATGGCGATACAGGTATCGATTCTTCCGTCAAACGCCAGATAACCAACGGTTCCTCCATAGACCCCTCGTTTTTTCTCTTCCAGCTCATCGATAATTTCCATGGCTCTCACTTTCGGCGCCCCGGACAAGGTACCTGCCGGAAGCACACTGAAGAGGGCATCCATCGGCGTCTTATCTTTCCGTAATTTCCCCTGAACATCACTGACCAGATGGGTTACTTTAGAATACTTCTCTACTGTCATAAAGTTTTTGACTTCCACCGTGCCAAATTCACTGACTTTTCCTACATCATTTCTTCCGAGATCCACCAGCATAGTATGTTCGGCACGCTCTTTTGGGTCATGCTCCAGCTGCTTTACCAGCATATCATCATCTTCTCTGGTGGCTCCTCTCGGCACGGTTCCTGCGATCGGTTTGGTGGTCACAGTCTGATTCTGCACACTGACCAGTTTCTCCGGCGATGCTCCGACTACCTGATAATCTACGAAATCGAAGAAATACAGATACGGTGATGGGTTGCTGGTTCTCAGACATCGGTACACATCAAACGGATCCGCATCGCTTTCCACTTCGAATCTCTGAGAAAGAACCACCTGGAAAATATCACCTTTCGTAATATATTCTTTGGCTTTCTTTACGCTTTCTTCGTACCCTTCTTTTGTGAGATTAGAAGTTACCTTCGGCTTTTCTGCCAGGAAACGGTCTCTCTGAATTGCCACCGGACGCTCCATCTTGCGAAGGATCAGCTCCGCCCGGTCTTCCAGTTCTTCATAAATGTCTTCCACCGGGTCTCCCTGATGGATATTCTGGATGATGATGACCTTGTTGGATAAATGATCGTATGCAATCAGCTGATCATACATACACAAGTGGCAGTCCGGCATCTGAAGATCATCCTCCGGCACATTCTTCAGACTCTTTTCAATATAACGGATCATATCATAACCGAAATATCCGATCAGACCTCCTGTCAGATTCGGCATTCCCGGAATGACCGGAGCTTTGTGTTCCCTGGCAATTTCCATCAGGAACTGTGCCGGATTCTCAATCTCCTGTTTCTGTCCATCGATATCTGCTTCTTTTCCCTGTATCCTGATTTCTGATTTTGGATTGATTCCGATAAAGGAATATCTTCCCCATTGATCCTTATTTTCCACACTTTCCAGCATAAAGCAGGAAGTCCCTTTTTTCCTGAGAGCCCGGAACATACGAATCGGCGTCATATAGTCCGCCAGTACTTCATAAAATACCGGTACACTCTTGTACTCTTTCAGTAATTCTCTCACTTCGTCCAATGATGGATATAACATCTTAAGCCTCCTTACAATCGGTCGCCGGCGGCTTTCCGCTGCAAGCTCTGCGGCGCAGGTTCTATCCCTTTAACGCTGCAAGCCTCGTACCTCACGACTCCGTCGTTCGTTCGCGGCTGGCGCCGCATCAACGGATCAGTTTCCTGTCATCCGTGAGCAAGCTCCCGTCTGCCGGAAATCTGATCCGTTGACGTGGCTTGCAGCTAACGCGAAAAAAAGGCCTATCATCCCAAAACCTGGGACGATAGACCGTGGTGCCACCCATATTTAAGAGAATCCGCCAATCAGTGATCAAAAAATAAAGATCAACAAAATCTCTCCTCCTTAAGGTACTCCGCTATCGAAAGCTTTTATACCTCGTTCCCGTAACGTGGGATAACGGCGACAGTTACTTAGTTGCTAAAACAGTTCTCTGTGCTCCTCACAAATCCATTCACTCATATCATGTCTGCAGTTTCGCACCGGCCAACTGCTCTCTGTGAGACTGGGTTATGAGCTACTTACTTTTGCTCATAGGATTTATCACTCTGCTCTGTTAAATTTTTTATTATTATATGCTGAATTATTTGATTTGTCAACGTGAAATCCTGCTTTTTCACACAATTCTCACAAATGACGTCTCTGTTATGTATAATATCTGAATCCACTCAAATGGAAATATCAGGAACGGTTTGCTACATCTGCTGCCCGGCAGTATCCATAATGCTGGAAGACAACCCCATTTTCCTTTGTCTTCCATACAGCGCACTGCTTGTTCCAATCAGCCGGATTTGTACCTCCCATCTGAAAATCATATACCTGCACATCTCTGTTAATAACATCGCCTTTTCCTGAAATAAAAGTCCATCCGAATCCTCTGCCCGTTTCAGGATTCCATGTGGTTCGTGTATCTATTGCGCACCCACCATGTTCCTGATAATCCGGGCTGATTCCGGTAATTTCGCCCCATGATTCAACTTGAAAATCAAACAATCTTGAGCCCGTATAGTCATTGCCTTTAAAAGGATCCTTCCCCGGAATTGCACACTCTAAATACATACAATGCGATACATATTCATTCGGTGCAAATTCCTCAATATACATCCTCGGAGTTTCCCACTTTTTCTTTATACTCAGTTCCTCCTCCTTCATTTTCATTCATTGTAAAAAAAAGAGCACAGAATTTGTCCTAGTGACATAAACTGTACTCTTTTTGTAATATTTTGATTTTTGACTATATCATATCCTATTTCTCTTAAACAATTATATTACGTATTCTTTAGGTCTAACTTTTATAATTACTTTACAAATTTTTTATCTGCAACTCCATTTTGCACCACGGACATTCACTATTATGCGCCGGATACACATGGAATTTATTTTTATAACAAGTTCGTAGATTCTCATTTGGTTCTACTTTTGCCAAATGGTACAAAATCTTCATCCATTGTTTTGTACTTGTTCGATGTTTTATAGTTTCAAGTACTGTATCCTCTGTATAATCAAAAGTTTTCCTGAAAGCAGATTGAACCTCATCTGGTAATAATTCGAATGATGGACTCCATAATGGTACACTAATATCACATTTTTTAATATAAGGGCAAAAACCGCTTACTATATTTCTCGCTTCTATTCCTAAATAAGAATACTTATCTATATCATCTTTAGGTTTTCCCGTAAATGGATGTATATTTTTCATTAGTAACCTGAAAATTTGGATTGATAATGAAAACAAATCTGTACTTTGGGAAGCAATTTTTAAACCTTTTAATTGAAATTGTTCTGGCGCTGTAAGATCCAATCGAGATAATTCGCACGGAAATTCTTCTCCCGAAACATGATCCTTTACGCCTAACCTTTCACATTCTGTATATATAATTCTTCCAGTTTTTATATGTACATATAAATAATACTCTTCCAATGTTCCAACTATAATTCCGAGAGAATGTAAATAATCTACAAAAGAAGCCAGGTTATACGCAATTTGAACTGAATATTTCCAGGTAAATTGAGGGTATATTTTCAACACTTTTTCTGTACTTTGATCATTATGCACTAATCCTGTGTAGCGTAAAATATCAGATAATGCTATTGTATCACGCTGCACATTAGGAACAATAAATCCCATTAATACACCGTCCTGATATAAAATATCCAATGGCCATTCCAGTACTGGAATACCATTTACTTCATAATTAATTTTTAAAGACAGCATAACCCGAATCTTTCTTTCCAACTTATTTCTATAGTAGTTATCATCCTTAGTGATAATTTTGGCCATAATATTGCAATTATCCTGAACAGAATATGTAGAATAAGTTCCGCCATATTTAATAAGTTCTTCTAAGAGATAACTCTTGTTTTTTAATCCTTTAAAACACCTGCCATCATAAAAACTAATTACTTTATCACCGTCTACTCGCGTTTCTTCAAATACCTTTCGAATATTATCATATTCTGCTGTTAATACATCTTTTTCTTCATTGCCTGGCGGGTAATATTCTTGCAGCACTCTATAATCATATTGATTTCCTACCATCAAAGGTACATATTGAATTTTCCTGTCATTAATAGCCTCTCGCACTTCTTTACATATTTCATTTTTAAAATTTATATCTGATATTAATCCTGTCGATAGAACTAATAATCTAGGGCAGCAATAGTTAACTCCTTCTGTTCTGTACATCTTTTTACGTAGAGCTAACAATTTAAGTGCTTCATGCAATCCTTGATTTAAACATGCTGAATCAGCCGTTTGAAAGAAATCAAACGGCATAAAATCTACTCCACGAATAAATTCTTCAGCATGAACTGTATCACCATAAAATATCACACATATATCACTTTGTTCACGAAGTTCTATATCATCTTGTATTGCATACTGTAAATCATATAATGCTTTCAATACTTCAGTCCGCTCACCAGATGTATCCACAAGCACCACAATTGGTATAAAACAGGATATCATTATAATACTTTCCTTTCTTTCATTATTCCTTTGTAGTTAGCTTCCTGACAAGCAGCCGCATAAAATCACAATGCCAAAGATTACTATCAATAGAGTAGATAAAGTCCCCATTATATAAGTTACTATGGCCGCCGCTGCTCCAGCTGCAATTGCTACCGCCGGCGGAATCAAAAGAACGATACATCCTAACAGCATCCAAGGTATCCCGCTTTTAGCATAAATATAAGAATCTTCAAAATGATGTGCTAACAATATTCCTCCAATCGAAGCAATAATCGAAATAATTATTACACATTTTGCCGGCTCTAAATACTCTCCGAAAATTTGCAATATTGCTTCTGAGCCTGCATCTTTAAAAATAATCCCGCTAATCGGACCACAGATAATTATTACACAATATAATAAATAAGGTTTCCTTCGCGCAGTTTGTATTGTATAAGTTGTATGTGGTATTGCCTGACTTCCACCGGAAGAACTTTTGGAAGAAACCTGACCGGATACAATATTATTATTTGTATTTGCTGGCTGTACTGGCTTATTCGATACTATCCGAGTCTTAACAGGTTGCTCACATTTGCACCATGGACATTTAGTATTATGAATGGGATAAACATGATACTCATTTCTTCTGCATTTTACTAAACTATTATCTGTATCTTTTTTCGCCAGCGTTATTAACTCGCGGCACCATTCTGCCGCAGTTGCACGCTGTCTGATTCTTTTTAAAGATGTCATTGCGTCGTAATAAAATGTACGTTTGAACAAATTCTGCAAATTTGGCGGCAAAATCGAAAGTTCCGGTGCCCATGCCGGAATGGTCAGAGCGCATTTCCGCACATAAGGGCAATTTCCATTTATAATATTTATATTTCCCGATGCAACAGCGGGAATTGATGGTCCGGGAGATGAAACACCTCCGAATGGATCCGCATTTCTCATCAGCAGTCTAAAAATATGGATTGCTAATGTAAAATTATCTGTCTCTTTCGTAAACCTTCCCTTTAATTTCCCTCCTGTCTGCAATTCCGGCGCTAACATTTCTGGAAAACCAACCTCACACGGAAAGCGTTCTCCTGTCTGTTTATCTGTAATATCAAATGAATCGCAGTCAATTAATACAATAGCCCCTGTCTTCGTATCAGCAAAAATATTATTATAATTCAAATCACCTATCACAATCCCCCGCGAATGTACATAACTAACAACCCATGAAAGGTTATATGCAAATTGAACCGAATATTTCCAGGTAAATTCCGGATATATCTTCAATACTTTTTTCGTACTGGGGTTATTAGAATCGGCTCTCCAGCAGCGCTGAATATCATAAATTCCCAGCATGTCAGAAATTATAGGCATGACAAAGCCGACGCATACTCCTTGCTGATACAATATATCCAACGGCCATGCCAGCCTTAATATACCATCTACCCGAACAGGCAAATCCAATTTTAACATTGCTTTCAGTTTCCGCTCTCTTTGATCTCTGAGAGTTCTATTCTGCAGGATTTTCTTATTGTATATTTTTGCAACTTTATCGTTGTTTCCTTGGATTGTAAAAACGCTTCCTTCCCCGCCTGCTCCCAGTTGCCGGATCAGATTGTATGTAATGCCTGACACACCTTTACAAACTAATGTTGTATTCATCTTTTTTATCCTCTTAACTTCCTGATTGGTATCATGAAGGCTTTGTTCTCCTGGCTGCACGCTTTATCCGCAGGAATCCTGCTTTCATAACTTTTAAGAAAGACTCATTTTTCTTATCCCTCATATAACCATGTGTAACATACTTTCTCTTCCACTCCGGATCTTTATATTGTCCATATTCCGTCATCGAACATCCATAGCATAAATCATCCGCCATTTCTAAAATAACATCTGAAAGTTCCAAATTGGTCTTCCATTTTTCTTCTATTACTTCATATCCGCAGACAGCTCCCAGAATGTTCCCTGCGACTGCTCCTGTGGAATCGCTGTCACCGTTATGATTCACAGAAGCAATCAATCCAGCAGAAAAATTATTCTGATATTTTAAAGCACAGTAGACAGCAATTGCCAGTGTCTCTTCTGCCACCCAGCCTTCGCCTAAACGATGAATATTGACGATATCCTTTTTTTCATTTTCTGATAACTCAACCGACAAATTTATGATCTGAATCAATTTCTCCAGATGCTCATCACCCGCAAATATCTCAGCCACTGTATCTCTTGCCTCAAGAACTATTTCTTTTAATGTCAGCGGTTTTTCAGGATAAACGATGCGCTGAATGATATGGACCAGAACCGCAGCCGGCATATATCCGAGAGAATGTCCATGAGTAATCGCCGCAGTCTCAGCACCTTCCCAGTCAAGCATCCTGATATCTGTCATCTTTCTCAGTCCTATCGGAGCCACCCGCATAATCCCGCCGCATCCTTTGCTGTTACTTTGCGGCTGCCGAATGAAACTTTCCGGCTGTGATTTCTCATACCGCTGCAAATGAAGGATATCCAGACAGGTATTGCCGGGTGCCCGCCACGCATATAATTCCGGAACATCCAATAACCAGGATGTTGTCCATTTTACAGCTTCCTGCGGCTGTTTCCTGCTTTCCTCAAAGGTCATTTCCTGCGTATGAAGCCAGTCCTGATAAGATGATGGCAGATAAACATGAGGCATCCCGCCAACCCCTCGCAGTTTCAGTCTTGTCTCACCTGTTAAAATACCATTTACCGTAAACAGCGTCATTTGTGTATCGTCCGAGATAAGCGCCTTCCCACTTTTCGGATCAAGTGCATATTCTTGTATTCCTCTCGGACCATATTCACTGAAAATATCGTTTTCTTTCATAAATTCCACCGGATATCCCAAAGCGTCTCCAGCGGCTCCTCCAAACAGGCATCCTCTGATCGCATTCTGATAAATTCCCGTCTCTTTCATGCTTCTTCCGCTTCCTGATAATAATGTTCTGCTCCAAAATTCCGATAAAATTCCTTAAATTTTTTCTGTTCTTCGCTTCTATCAAGTACGGCAAAATGAATCCGGTCAAAGAGATCTTTCTCATCAAATCCGTGATAATCCATTTCTCTCAAAACTTCAAAAAATAAATCTGACATTATTCGTGCATCGTTTCCAAAGACTCCGCATCCCCAGGCTCCCAGCACCAAATACCGATATCCGAAATATGCGGCGCATTTCAGCATGCCTTCAATTCTCTGACGTACCATATTTCGATATTTTTCCGGTTCCATACAATGCTCTCCTGTCCTGACAATAGGCGCCGCACATGTTAAAACTGCAGCAATCATTGTCTCATCCAGCAGATTCCCATTTTTATCACGAATCACTTCCACCTGCGGGGAAAAAATCATGGCATCCGATGAATTATACACGTTTTGTTTTCTATTATATTCATAGTATTTCATGGCCTGTTTTCCCTCTAACGATAGCAAAAGAGAACTCTTTCTGCACAGATCTTCTTCCTGCGCTCTGGCTCCGATCCTCACGCCTCCTCCGGGATTGACGGGATTGGCAAAATTCAATACCAGAACCGGTTTCTCTGGATTTTTCTGCAAGGAAGCAAGTATCTTATCTTCATACTGTGTTGCGACAAACGTGTCTTCGTTTGTACAGTCAAAACCGCACCTCCCCAACTTGTGAGTTCCTTCAAAATCCGCGTCTCTGCAGATAAAATACACGTCATCCGGCAGAAGAACCTGTGCTTTTCTCATTTCCGCTGCGGATAATTTAAGTTTTACAGTTTTTCCATTTACTTCATACTGTCCCTGTTTCAGGATTTGCAGTGTATCCAACAACATATCCACATTTTGATTTCTCATGATTTTCCCCTTTTTACTTTTAGACATTTTTTATAATATTTCTCACAGATGAAATATTCTCACAAAGCTCCAATTATCATAAAACCAGCCGCAACCAGCAATACAATAAACAAAATCAAAATAACACACAGAACTATGATTTTTTTCCATTTATATTTTCTTTTTACCCTACGCCTCTTCTTTTTTCGAGACTTCCGATTCGTCTTCTGTAAATCACCATCTGATTTATTCAAATCCGATTCCTTTTGGGACTCTGAAATTCGATCAGGCTCTTGCTCATCTTTTGTCTTTTTGCTCTTTTTTTTCAGTTTTTTGCCGCAGTTTCTGCAAAATTTATCCCCTTCATTAACATATTCATGACAATACGGGCAAATCAAATCTGTTCCATCTTCTTCATCCTCAGAATCATCTTCTATTTTCTTAAACTTTGCCATATCAGGATACAGTGCCGCATTCACCTTTTCCTGATATTCCTTTGTTTTTTGATTCCATTCTTCTTCATCAAAGACCGGGAAGTTCTGTTTTTTAAGTTTTTTCTGATTTGTAACCACAACCATAGTCAAATCGTCTGTAACAGCCTTACGATATTCTTTCCCGGCCATATAATCGTAATAAAAATCTAAAATGTCCTGTATCTGCTTTCTTTTAGTCTGTTTCGTCTCAAACGCCGGTTGAATAAATGGATAATAGACTCTATTTTCTTCCTTCTCTCCTCTGACAAAGGCATCCAATACTCCGTCCGTTGCCATAACAAATCCATTGACTTCCCTATCTACTTTTAATACCTGCCAATATTGTGATCCTGCCTGCAGCGGATAAACGCTGCTTGCTTCCTCTCCCTTAATTCTGGAAGTGACAAGTTCCAGTTTCCCATCCTCTGTCAATACAACCACACCATCATCGCCGGCATGAGAAATGTAAAGAGTTGATCCATCATAGATTGTAATTGTTAATGTTGACTGAAATGAATATTCCAGCTGTTCCATTTCTTCTGCTGCTTTTCTTACCGCCTCATTTGCATACTGCATTGTATCACGCAGCATATCTCCAATTACCTTATCTTCAAACTCTTCACCCTCATAATTCTCTATTTTTTCTTTTAAATAAGCCACCGATAATTCAGTTGCTATTCCTGAACCATAATGAGACAATGCACAGCTTCCTACTCCATCTGCAATTGCAGCAATAATAATTGGCCTGTTATGATTCGCCACAAGGACCTTACATCGATCCTGACAAGGGGTATCGTTTTTTATATGCGACTCTCCTCTTTGTGAAAATCCCCAATATACAATGTCCTGATTCATTCCAAAAAACGGCGTGCTTTCTTTTGGCGCAGGAGCAAGCTTAATTTCCTCTTCCTCTTCATGTTCTTTCAAATTTTCTTTGCCTTTGTCTTCTGTATCTGCAAAAATTTCCTTCTCCTTAATTACTACTTTCTCATCACACTCTTTTAATCTTTTGTGTTTTTTTAATCGAAATGCCACGTGTTTTCCTCCTAATTTAACAATTTAAAAATATATTTAATTGCTATTTGTATTTTCATAATCCGCCATAAATTTGACATTTTCCTTTTCATAGTTATTAAATTCAGAATCCAGGATGTATTCATCAAAATATTCGGGTTCATATTCCGCTACATACCAGTCTTTTCCATCGAAATAATCTTGTATCCATTCCGTGTCAAACTTTCGGCCATGTCTTGCAAATATTTCATTTCGGGCCAGCTGAACCTCCCTGTCTGTCAATGATTCCAAATCTTCTTCTGTAATGTAGCTCGTATCACTGTCAGTCAGAATATAGTCATCACTATCTTCTTCATCCGTTTCATCTTCGGAATCATAATATGAATCGTCATATGTTTCGTCTTCGGAATCATAGTATGAATCATTATATGTCTCATCTTCCTGAGTGTTATCATAAGAAGTATCAGTTCCTCCCCAGCTGCCGCCATCATAAACATAATATTTATATGCAATTGCCAAAACAGCAATAATTCCAAGAATTGGTATAATAACCCACCATCGATTTGTTGTTTTAGGTGTTGGACTCGGCCCTGGTATTGGTTTTGGCCTTGGTGTTTGTTTATGTTTGGCACACCATGGACACTCGCTATTGTGTGCAGGATAAACATGTCTCCTATTCTTAGGACAACGTTTCAATTTGGGATTCGGTTCAGGTTTCGCATATGGCAATAAAGCAACGCACCATTCATATGCCGAAGTTCTTTCCGGGATTTTCTTCATTGCTGTTAAAGCGGTGTAATCAAAAGTTTTTTTAAATAAGTAAAGAATTTCCTGCGGCAGCATCTTTGGGTCAACCGCCCATTCAGGTCTCGCTCTCCCAGGCACATCTCTTACATATACACATTCCCCATTGCATATCGCCCGGTTTTCAGGTATGCTGCTTACAGATTCCGCTGTTTTTATTACTGCACCAAACGGATCTGCATTGTCCATCAGCAATCTGAAAATATGAATTGCCAATGAAAAATAATCTGTACTTTTCGTAAAATTCGCTTTCCTTAAATCACCTACTGTCTGCAGTTCCGGTGCCAGCATCTCTGGCAGTCCTACTGTACATGGGAAGTGCTCTTTCGTAACAGGATCAACAATATCAAAAGAATCGCAATCGATAATCACAATTGTTCCGGCTTCTACATTGACAGCTATATTATTCTGATTAAAATCTCCAATAATAATGTTATAAGAATGAAGATAATTTACCAGCCACGCCAGATGAAATGCATACTGAACGGAATATTTCCAATTATAATCGGGATATATTTTATCTCGCTGCTGTCCGCCCCGGTATATATCATAGATTTTATATTTTGTATGTATCTTTGGCATAGTAAAACCTACCATCATACCATTTTCATACAAAATATCCTGTGGCCATGCCACACGAGCAACCCCATCAACAACATATGGAAGTTTCATTGCAATCATAGCCTTCAATTTCCGTTCCATAACAGCCCGTTCATTGCTGTCCTTAAACTTTGTAGTTTTATAAATTTTCGCTACAATTTCTTTATATCCTTCGACAGTATATACTGTACCTTCCCCTCCTGCACCTAATTGCTTAACGGTTACATATTTTGTTCCATATTGACCATAATATATTGCCATTTTCATCACCACCATGCTGAAATACACGAAAGAGAGCTCACAAACGATGAACTCTCTTTCTAATTACATTTTTCTAATTATTAAATACCTACTGTAATCACGCTTGGAGTCTCTGGCAGTTCTATAGAATCTGACACGGTTGGATCTGAATTAGACACTACAGCTATACTATTACTTAACCATACAAACGCTTCTCTAAAATTAACTGCATTTGCCTGCAAAACTATTTTAGATTTCGTTTCTTCCGGATAGTAACTCTGTAATTTTGTTTTATCTGCATTTCCGATTCCCATTGGCATATAAACAACTTTTTTATCCCGAATAGCCTGCTGAAGTCTATTTCTTGCCTCACTTTCACGATTTGTATCTGTCGGAGCGCCATCCGTAAGAACAAATAACCAAGGACGATAATAAGAAACGCCCTGTTCCTTATATTGAGCCTTCCTTTCCTCAATAGCATTAAGCGCTTCTATTATTGCCTCATTTAAAGACGTCAGTCCGTTTGCTGCAAGTCTAGGTGCCTGATAATCTGTCGCCGGTCTGAAACCTACTTCAGTCTTTACTTCAGAATTAAAAGAAATTACAGAAACCTCAGCTCTCCCCAATGCCAGCGAATCTTCTTGTAAGGCCTGTCCGAATTCAATCAGCCCCTGATTAAGTTCATCAATTGATGCTCCCGCCATGGAACCAGATATATCAACAAGGAGTACTGCCGGAATATGACGTTCACCCTGATTCGCAACAGGTAATAAATCTTCTTGTTTAGATTTAAACATTTTTTTCATTTCCTTTCTCTTTTGTATATACTTTTAATAAATTCATTATAATATTACGTTGATACTTAGTACATTGCGTTTTTTTCCAAAGTTGCACTCTCTTTTTTCCCTTTCGGTATGGAAATAACCGCATAATATATTCGTTTCAATCTTTTCAACCATACGGATTGTTTTCTGATTTTATCTTCTGGCAAATTGGGATTCTCTAAAGAGCCCTGTTTCATCATCTCCTTTAACGCCCACAAACAGACATTTGTATCTTTCATGCTGCTATATGTTAATAAAATACCTGCTGTTATTTTGAATAATAAATCAAATTTTTCCTCATTAATATTCACGTAGAACATTGCATCCTGTTCACAGCATATTCTATAAAACATAAAAATCAGTACCATTGAAAATTCTTCCGCAGACAATTTTGAAAATTCGTCTAAAAGGATTCCCGAACATTGCTTTTTCCCACATTCTTCTATAATCTCAATAAAATAATCAGATAAAATGCTGCAAAAATTTATGCGGTTGCTAAATTGAAAGCTATTTTTATATTCCGCTCTTTCTATTAATATTCTATTTTTTTGAACATGTTTCCAAATTTTCTCTGGATGTTTTATTTTTCCTTTCAGTCTGATAAAAAAATTTTGATTGATTATCTTTTCCGGAATAATCAATTCATTATTATCTTTTCTTGTATCAAGTAGTTCTGCTGCTAAAAATTCTAAAAATTCTTTACATTCATATTCTGATATTTCATAACTGCATTTACTGGCAATTTCTTCTTCAATATATTCCGATACCAGAGATTGAAAATATGTTTTATTATCTTTTTCCAAATACTTTAAAAATTTCTTCGGTGTATCGATAAACTCTTTCAGTATCGGATTATCGTCCAGCGACTGCTTTACATATGTATAATTTACGTCCATATGACTGCAAATCTTTTCACAATTCTCAGAAGTATAGCTGAATTGATCAATATGGAAAAATTTATACTGTGACAGTCTTTTCATTTCCGAATGTTCTAATTCTGATCCGAAAAATATTACATGCAGATTTGGAAACCTCATACATAACTCATCTACTTTTTTCATCAGCTCCCAGAAACATTCCTGTTTCATTTGTGAACCTTCATCTATCAGCAGCAAAAGTTCTCCAGCATATGCTTTTCTTTCACAATATTGTATTATATTATTTTTGCACTCCCCAAAATGCCGCAGGGAATCCTCTCGATTTTTATTCCCGATTTCCTGCGTCTGTAAAAACATATAATCTAACGCACAATTAAGAATTCCTTTTTCTCTTATATCCTCTGTATCTATCTCGGTGCAGTCAAAAAGCATCGGAATGAACCTCTTTTCTTTTAATCCGATTTGCTCTCTGATTTTTTTTGTTAAATCATAATCTTTCATTTCATTTCTGCACGCCAGCACTACAATTTTGGCAAGAAAACTTTTCCCACTGCCTTCCTTCCCTTCAACAAAAGCTCTAACTCTGCCAAAAGAATCGTAACTCAACAAACGGGATGTCTCATCATCTCCAATTAATCCAGGAATAAAGTAATATTCTTCCACTATTCTCTTTCTCAGGTCAAAATTTTTCTCTGTGGCACATCTTGCATCCTGAATAGTCCACAGAACATTTATAATCTGACTGGCTTCTGTTGTTCTTTTCATTGCATCGAACAGACGTGAATCAACATTCTGATCAAGCATTCTATCCACAACATTTCTGCCCTTCTGATAATTGTTTTCCTTGTGATCTTCGTGGTATGGCAGTTCTACCAGCAGTGAATGATACAATGCCGCAAATAATAAATATCTTAAATTCTTTTCTTCACAAAAACAAACATCTGGAATACACTCGGCATTAATATACCCTAATACCGGCATGGATTTAAAAAGCAGTTTTTTTGCTTCTTCGATTCCTATATAAAAATTTGCATCAGCATAATTTCCTGCTGCCAATACAATTGTTAAAGCAAAGCCAAAAAGAAAATAAGGTCTTGTTCCTTTTTGATTCACAACAATATTATTAAATGTATTGGATAATGTTTTCCGTTTTCCGGGATTGTTAAATTGTTCTATAACATCTTCCGTATATTTCTGTAAAACATCCACTTCTAAATCAATCCGGCTCAGTGATACTTTCTTATAGTAATTTACAATATCATCTTTCAGTTCCGTTTTGTCATGCAGTGTTTTCCAGGCTAAAACGGCCCAATCTTTTACAAGTATCTCTTTCATTCGATTATCAAATTTCATTCCCGTATCTCTGCATTTTATATATCTCTCTTTTTTCGATGGATTATTTGAAATCACTGATAAAATGTCACAAATGAAATTAAACCCCTGCATATCCTTTCCTTTCATCATTAGTGTTCTATATGGTTTCCCAAGTTTGCTCATATAATTTATTAAAAATCCGTCGTCGTCTTTCCGGCAGCTGTATTACATACAGTTGTTTTAAAAGATCCCCATACCGACGAACCGGGAGATAATTTATCAGTGTACCTGCTTCTTTTTCAAGACAATATACATAATTTTCCCAGTTTGGCGGAGTATCTTTTAATGTCCATGGATTAAAATGATCATATTTCTTATCTTCCACATAATCATCTGCTGCATCAACAAGATATACCCAGCGTCCCCATAAATTGAATATTTTTTCTATATCTGATATTTCTCTTATTCCAGATACTTCTGACAACAAACGACCTATTGTTCCTATAATACCTCCGCAGGCATTCACTACACTTTCAAATCCACAAAACACTTTTTGTGCCATTCTTTCCTTTGACATGTATTCCAAATATTTCTTTTCTAATATCTCATACACATCTTTTCCCTGATTTCCCATCTTCCTGAGTTTATAATCTGAAATGGCTAATAATATTTTATCCTGTACTCTATTCAGATCTTCGACATTATCCTGAATCTCAAAATTTGCTATTATCATAGATATCTCTGCCGCCATAAAATAACGCTGCTCATTAAGTCCTGCCAAATTTCTCCACATAAAGGGCGACAAACTACAGCTCCTTTTAATCCACTTAGATTTATCGGAACATATAGAATCTATCATCAAGAGCATATCCACGATTTCATAGTTTAATGCAAGTGTTCCTGTCGCACCATATCGACTTTTTAATATCCTGCAGAGGCCGCAGTATACAGCCTGATATATTTTTCGTTGTTCTTTATCAAATGCCCCTTTTATTGGCCTCATATAACCTATCATTTCTCTGTCACTCACTTTTGAATTATTATCATCTGACTTTCCACAGAATAAGAAACCTTATGTATCATCAACAGTGGGTTCGTTAGTCCTGCAGTAACTACAAGGCGTTCAATTTCTCTTCCGTCTAATGTACGTCCAAAATCTAAATAAATTTCTGCACACTCTAATCCTCCTATTGTTCTTAAGCACTTTTTTAATTCTCTCTTATTATGGACAATAAAGTATTCATTGTTCTTATTTCTCAATCGACACTCCGGTATTATAGAATTATCCCATGAATAACCAATCATTTCTTTTGAACTGCGCATAAAATTTTTTCTTCCTGCGTCATTCAAATCATTCGTAACATCCACAAAAGAGGGTTCGTTATCAATCCAAATCATATTCCACCCATGAGGACTTCCATTCAAATCTCCAGCAACATAAATGCATGGAATTCCGGCCAAGTCACATAAATACTTATATGCCATTGATATTCCCTCACATACAGCCTGATGATCACAGATTACACCTGGAGTAGTATCATTTAAATGCAGTCGTTAAATCCACCAAAAGATGATAATATA
>ERZ1643250.974-NODE-974-length-27101-cov-5.331435_pt1 | contig 27101 bp, 23 predicted proteins | sample MGYA00579262_ERZ1643250 | MGnify/ENA primary metagenome ERZ1643250 (study PRJEB29033, sample SAMEA4952265) | chicken gut metagenome | biome: Broiler Chicken; feature: Gastrointestinal Tract; material: Caecum | place: Ireland | collected 2018 | study: Broiler... | reverse complement strand
CCAGTACAGCAGGCCGATCAGCGCGATGATGAAGATCAGCGTGATGAAGATCGGATACATGAAGTGCAAGGTCGTCGCCGTCGCGATCGGAACATAATGATAGCTCGCATACAGCATCAGCACCGTCAGCGTCTGCCCTAACACGCCGCTCAGCAGCAGCTGCACGCCCTGGCGCGCCGACAAGCGGAACGAACACTTCTGCCACAGGCAGATCAGCAGCAGCGGGAGGATCGCAAAGAAATTGCGGAAGAACACCAGGGTCTCCGTATTCACCCCATCCGCATAGATCAGCTTGGCAAAGGCCGGCGTCACCCCGGACAATACCGCTGACAGCACAGTAAAAAGCGCACCTCTTGCACGCATATGATCATCCCCCTGTTTCTTATCATGCAAAATTATATACCAGGATCACGCCGATGGAAAGCGCATCCTGCCATCCCTTTCGCTTTTTCGCTCACTGGATGAACAGATCACGATATTCCTTCGGGGACATGCCGACGAACTTTCTGAAGATCTGGGTGAAATAGCTCTGTGAGCGGAATCCGCACTGATCCGCGACTTGCTTGATCATCTCGCCGCTGCGGATCTGATGCTTGGCCTGCTGGATGCGGTATTCGTTGAGCAGATCAGAAAAGCCGCGATTGCTCTTGCTCAGCAGGCGGCTGAGATGAGAATCAGAGATCTGCAGGCTCTCTGCCACATCATGCAGGCTGATCTGATGCTGATAATTGGCCTTGATATATTCCACCGCCTTGCGCGTCATGTGATCCAGCCGCTGATAGCGCATCAGCCGCCACAGCTTCAGCGAACGCATGAGCGCCAGCGTCATCCGCAGCTCTGCCTCCTTGGCCGGCACGCTGAAATTGATGCCCGCCGCGATCTCCTGCGCCTGCATGAATTCCTCATGCTCTTCCGCATTGATCTTTTTGCACAGCATGTCGGCCACATGGCCATACATCGCGCTGACTTCCTCTGGCTCCCCATGCTTGCGGTATAACAAAGCCAGCACATAGCCATGCACGGTCTGCCGCAGCAGCTCATCCTCCTCACTGGCGCCGGCTTCGAAGAGCTTCTGCACCCAGATCTGACAGAAGCGTTCATCATCATCCGGCTCTTCTTGGGCACAGGCAGCGTTCAGCGCATGGAAATACGACTGATGCAGCGCCGGCAGCTCGTTTTCGATCGTGCCCGCACGTGCTCCGATGCCCGCGCGGCTCTTGATCATCTGCTCGATCGCGCGCACATCCTCTTTTTCCATCGAAAACCCTGCCAGGACATAGAGGATCGTGGATCGGTCGATCTGGCACGCGAGACAGGAGAACCCGATATCCTCCGCCATGCGGCAGATATCCTCGATCTCCTGATCCGCAAGCGGGTCAAGCAGAAAGCAGCAGCCAGACACGAAATGGATGTTCAGCAGCTTCAGCTGTTCCAGCAGCTCGTCCTCCTTCGCTCCGCTGAAGATCATGGAGATACAGTCCTGTTCCATCAGCGGCCGCAAATGGTGATAGCGCTCCACCAGCCGGCTCGTCTGCTGACGGTGATTGCGTTCATGCTTCAGCTTCTCCACGGCGCTGCTCAGCACGGCCGCGATCTTCTGCGCTTCGGCCGGCTTCAGCAGAAACTCCTCCACGCCCAGATGGATCGCCTCCTGCGCATAAGAGAAATAATCATATGCGGTCAAGATGAACACCTTGCTGGCCGTCCCGGAAATGGCGCGGATCCGCTGCAGCACCTCCAGGCCGTTATATACCGGCATATTGATGTCGAGGAAGACGATCTCCGGCTGATGCTCCTGATACAGCCGAAGCGCCTCCTCCCCGTTTTCCGCCTGCAGCAGCAAGATCTCCGGCTGAGACGTCTTGACGATATTGGCGATGAACTCCCGTTCGATCTGCTCATCCTCTGCGATCAATATCTTGATCATATCCTTCCCCTCCTTCATGTTCATCTTGCAGCGAGATGATGACGGCAAAGCTGAAGCCGCAGTCACGATCGCTTTCGATCTGAATGTCCGCGCGTTCCTTGAAGAACATCTTCAGCCGCTGCACGACATTGAACAATCCTAGCTGCGCGGACTCTTCCGCCCGAGAACAGCGCTGCAAGAGCACCTCGGCCTCTTCCTTCGGCATCCCTTCTCCATTGTCCGATACCGATATCGTCAGCCGTTGGGCATCGGCCCCCAGATAGATCTCCACCTCGCCGTCCCTGGTCACATTCTTCAGTCCGTGCTTGACCGCGTTTTCCACCAGCGGCTGCAGGATCATCCCGGGAAAGGCCATGTCCAGACAGCCCTCCGCATGATCGTTCAAGATCAAAAAGCGGATGCGCTCACCGAAGCGCAGCTTCTGAATGTCGATATAAGAGCGGATCGCCGCCAGCTCCTTGCGGATGCTGCTGTATTGATTCTGATTGTCCAGGCTGTAGCGCAGCAGCTGGCTCGTCTTCAGCACGGTCTCCGCCGCCTTGTCGCTTTCTCCGCATGCGCACAGACGATGGATCATGTTCAAGGTGTTGAACAAAAAATGCGGATTGATCTGATTCTGCAGCATCTTGAATTCGCTGCGGGCCAGCAGCTCATCCTTATGCAGGCTCTCGTTCTCCTTCTCCAGCAGCAGCTGCTTCAGATGCGCCTTTTCCTTGGTCTCCTGGATCCGCTGGTGCACCGTGTCCGCCATCGTCTGCAGCGTCTGGCAAAGCGTCTGCATCTCGATGCCGTTGGCCGCGACAGCACCAAAATCATAAGTTCCCTCATTGATCTTCTCGATGTTGTCCAGCACCTCATACAGCGGGCGGATGAAGGAGCGCAGCATGATGAACGCGACATAGATGATCCAGAACAGCAGGATGGCGATGACGGCGAACGAGCCGATCACGATCGCTCGATTGACCAGCTGCAGCTGCTCCACATGATGCTCCACCCGGTCGGTCAGCCGCTGATAATAGTCGCCGGAAGTCGCCTGGATCAGATCCTGCGCATTGACCGTCTTCGCATACATCGCATCATCCAGCGGATCCGCGATCAGCTCTGCGCCCAGATCCTCATAACTGTACAGCATGTTCTCCAGCAGCTGAAAATGCCACATCTGATCTTTCAGGAAAGCTGGATCCAGATTTTCGATGCTCTGCTCCGCGGTTTGGATCGCTTCATCATAATCCGTCAACGAATCTTCATTTTCCGTATATAGATATTCTTCCAGACAGCCGCCTGCTTCGCTGAGGCTGTCAAAAAACGTGCTCAGGTTCATGTATGTCTCAAACGCAGTCGTATTCCGTTCGGTCAGATAGATCTCCATGACATTGAATACGCTCAGCAAGAACGTGACGATGCCCATGATGGCCACTGAAGACAGAAAGACACGCTTGCGCAGCGTCCATGGCTTCTTCATGCGGAAAGCTCCTTCTGATAGGTGTCGATGTTCTCTTTCGTGACCATGATCATCACGACATCCTGCACCCGCTCTTCCGGCTTCTTCCCTTCGGTGATGTACGCATACAGCATCTCCACGCTGCGATAGCCGTACTCATAGAATGACGCCACGATGCTGCCGTCCACCTTGCCCTGACGGATCATCTCCATCACTTCCGGCACCTCATCCACGCCATAGATCAGCATCTGATCGCGCAGGTCATATTTTTCCGCCGCCTTATAACAAGAAGCAGCGGACTCTCCGGCAAAGTTGATGGCGACATTGATGTCCGCATGTTCGGCCATCACGCCGTCCCATTCCTGCTTTGCCCGAACATTGTCTGACTTGGACTGACTGACCGAGACGATCTCATAACCGCCTCGATGCGCAGAGAACACTTCCTCCACGGCAGCGATCTGATCCTTCGCGATCTGAAAGCCCAGCTCGGCGACCTGAATGGCCACGACCAGATGCTCATCCTCTCCATAGCGGGATTCGATATCCTCCAGCAGCATCTCTGCCTGCTGCCGGAAGTTTTTGCCGATGTAGGCAAAGCTGTCAGATTCCGGGATATCGCTGTCCACCAGAACGACCGGGATGCCCTGCGCCTGTGCCTCGCGGACCATATCAGGGTCGACCACGCCCTGGGTGATGATGGCGTCTGCCTTCTGCAGGATGCCGGTCTCCATCACTTCCTCCATCATTTCCGTATCGATTCCCGCAGGCCCCTCCCAGGCGCATTTCAGCCCGTAGTCGCTGCATGCCGCCTGAAAGCCCGTCTTGGCCTTCAGCCATGTCTCATGTTCCTTCAGCGGCGTGGCGAACAGGAAGTAAGTGAACTCCTCCGGCTCGCCTTTCTGCCCGCACCCGCTCATCCACAGCAGCGCCAGGCAAAGGCCTGCGCTGATCATTTTCCGTCTCATCATCTTTCCATCCTCATCTCTTCAGGCATATCCTGATCTTGTCTCATTATAGCATATCGCATCAAACATGGTCACAACTGCATTCATCGGGATGGAAAGCAACGGTAAAATCCGGTATAATACAGATGAAGTGAGGCGATGATTTTGGAAAATGAAACGATGGAACAGCTGAAAGAGCGGCTCAACAGCTCTTCGAAATATCTGCAGAGCAATGACATGCGCGTCATCGACGTCCATGAAGGATATGCCAAGGTGGAGATGATCATCGATGAGCAGATCCTCAACGGACATGGCTTCGTCCATGGCGGCGCATTGTTCTCTCTGGGCGATACGGCTGCCGGCGCGGCCAGCTTCGCGACCGGAAGAGACAGCGTCACGCTGTCCGCTTCCATCAATTACATCAAACCGGGCATCGGCGGAAAGCTGATCGCAATTGCCCAGGAAATCTCCCGCGGCCGCACGACCGGCGTCTATGAGATCTTCATCTTCAACGACAAGGAGGTCCTGCTCTGCCGCGCGACGTTTACCATGTTCTTCCTGGATCAGGACCGCTATCACAAGAAGAAGCAAGACGCGCCCAAGGCAGAGGGATAAACAGCTCCAGCTGTCTCATTCATCACCCGTAAATATGTCAGGCCGTCAATGGCGGCACTTATTTATCGGAGGTAGGAAAAATGAATGTGCAAGAACAAGAAAACGACGAACTGCAGCTGGAAGAACAAGCGAGAGAACGGATCAAGCAACAGTACTATGGAAAGAAGCAACTGCTCATCTATGATGACCGGTTCGTCAACTTTGATCCGGACAGCAAAAATGACATCGTCGGCGGGGAAAAGCTCACCTATGACGAGTATATCGACATCCAGATGCGTTCCCCAAACGACAAGGGATCGCTGTTCATCTGCGCCATCTATACGCCGATCAGCGATTTTTACGGCACGATCGCAAGGCGCAGCAAGGACAAGAAACGGATCTGTTTCAACCGCATCTTCTTCACCTATATGTATCCGGATGGGATGACGGCCGATGCCATCGAAGATCATGTCTGGATGGATGGGGCAGACTTTGCCTCGTTTGCGGTCGGTGACAGCGTCAGCTTTTATGCGGAAGTCTACCGCTATCTGAAGACCGGAAACGGCAAGCCGCTCGCTTTCGGCCTGCGCAGCCCATGCGGCATCCGCAGACGCGCGCCTTCTGAACTGCCGAGCGAAAAAGAGCTTCGCGCACAGCGGATGGAGCTCTCCTGCTGTGACAACTGTTACCTGGGCGACTGCTGCAGCCGAGTGTCCTGCATGCTGAACAGGAGGTGATCCGCGTGAAACGATGGCCTGCTTTCCTGGCATGCTTGCTGATGGTTGCGCTTTGCGCCTGTACGCCCAGCCGGGCGGAAACGCTGGAAGACTGGTCCTTCCAATACGATGAGACGAGCGAGACCTACAGTCTGTTCTTCGCGCTCTGCGACAGCGCCGGCAGAAACATCAGCGCCGATGCGCAGGTGGATGTCCGCATCGTCAACGGCGATGAGGAAACGGTCTACACCGGCTCACACGACATCCACGCAGAAGATTTCGGCCTATACACGAACCAGAGCGAAGGAGAACGGCTTTTGGCCAATGTGAAGATCCCCGCGTCTGACATCAGTCAGGGGACATCGTCGGAAGGAACGGTGTTCTTCACCGTCAGCGGCTCATCCTTTGCCTTTGACGAATGCAGCATCGAGATCCTGGACGATCTGCCGCTGAAAGCGATCGATATCCGGGCCGATCAGCTGCCCGTCGAGCTGAACATCCAGGACTACGGCAGCGCATCTCATTCGACGATCCGGATCGATGAGGTCAGCGTCATCCAGGACGAATATCTGCCAGATCAAGCGGTGATCGTGCTGCAGGGCGAAAAGATCCGCGGCAGCGGGACATACGACAGCTTTGACTACAAGCTCTACGACAGCGATGAGCAGCTGGTGGACAATGGCATCGTGATGCTCAGCGGACTGAGCGAAGGAGAACGTTTTGAGGATGATTCCCTCATACTCTTCGGCCTTGTTCCAGGCGAACGCTATACGCTGCGTTTTATCGGACACAGCTGATATGAACATACTCAGCGGGAGCGCATCCCGCTTTTTTCATGACTGCTTTCCACTGATGTTCAAGCACACGACAAAAATGAGGATGCACCAAACTGGCATCCTCATTTTCTTGATCATTTAAATGCGCGCTTGAACCGCTCGAAAGGAGAGTCGTACCCCTTCTTGCTGCGGATCTTTTCATAGAGCTCCCGCTCCTCATGATTGAGCTTGGTCGGGATCTCGATCTGCACTTCGACATACTCATCGCCCTGGCTGCGCGCGGACTTTACGCCCTTGCCCTTCAGGCGGAACTTGGTGCCATGCTGCGTGCCGGCCGGGATGCTCAGCGAGACATCGCCGTATACCGTAGGCACATCCACCTTGCAGCCCAGCGTCGCGTCGATCGCGCTCACCGGCACGCTGATGTGGATGTCGTTGCCCTCACGCTGGAAGACCTTATGCGGCGTGACCAGGATCTCGATATACAGGTCGCCGTTTGGTCCGCCGTTGATGCCGCGCTCGCCCTTTCCGCTGACGCGGACCTGCTGGCCGCTCTGGATGCCGGCCGGGATCTTGATGTCCAGCTTGACGCGCTTATGCTCATAGCCGCGTCCGCCGCACTTGGTGCATTTGCGGCTGATCTTCTTACCGGTCCCGCCGCACTCCGGACATACGCTTTGCTGCTGCACGACGCCGAACATCGTCCTCGACTGCGTCGTCACATAGCCGGTGCCGTTGCATCGCGAGCAGGTGTGGATGTCGCTGGAGCTGTATGCGCCGCTGCCGCCGCATTCCTTACACTGCTCATCCACATCGATGTTGATGGTCTCGGTCTTGCCGAAGATCGCATCCATGAAATCGATGCGCATCTGCATGAAGCGGTCATTTCCCTTGCGGGGACCGTTGTTCGCCCGTCTGCTTCCGCCGCCGAAACCGCCGCCGAAGAAGGAGCCAAAAATATCATCGAAACCGCCGAAGCCTGAGAAATCAGCGCCGCCCTGTCCGAATCCGCCAAAGCCGCCGCCTTCCATGCCGGCGTGGCCGAACTGGTCATAGGCCGCCTTTTTCTGCGGATCGCTGAGGACCTCATACGCCTCGTTGACTTCCTTGAACTTCTCTTCCGCTCCAGGCTCCTTATTGATGTCCGGGTGATATTTCTTGGCCATTTTACGATATGCTCGCTTGATTTCCTCGTCGCTCGCCCCTTTGCTCAGGCCGAGGACCTCATAATAATCCCGTTTTTCGCTCATCTGGCTCACCTCTCTATTGCATGCTGCAGCTCACCCTGACTCAGTACAGTCTGCCCGGTATGTGCAGGGATCTGCATTGTTTTAGGATAACAGGTAAATGACTGCTTTGCAACCCTGTCTTTTACAAATTACAAAACCTAGCGCAAGCACTAGGAATTGTAATGATCTGGTTTACTTTTTCTCTTCGAACTCAGCGTCGACGAAATCGTCCTTGCCGCCGTTGTTTGCGGAAGAGGCGTTATCCGTGTTCTGCTGAGCCTGCTGCTGATACATCTGCTGGCTGGCTGCCTGCATCGCCTGCTCCAGCACCTGCAGCTTGCTCTTGACTTCTTCCATATTGTTTTCATCCAACGCCTTCTGCAGTTCGTCGCGCAGCTTCTGGACTTCTTCCTTCTGCTTAGCGTCGATCTTGTCGCCGTTGTCCGCCAGCGTGGAATCGATCTGCGCGATGAAGCTCTCGGCGCGGTTGCGCGTCTCGATGTCTTCCTTGCGCTTGTCGTCCTCAGCCTTGTGCTCTTCCGCCTCGCGGACCATGCGGTCGATCTCTTCTTCGCTCAGGCCGCTGGAGTTCTGGATGGTGATGGACTGCTCTTTGCCCGTTCCCTTATCCTTGGCGGATACATGCACGATGCCGTTGACATCGATATCGAAGGTCACTTCGATCTGCGGCACACCGCGGCGTGCCGGCGCGATGCCATCCAGCTTGAACATGCCCAGCTCCTTGTTATCGGCTGCCATCGGACGCTCGCCCTGCAGCACGCGGATATCTACGGCCGGCTGGTTGTCTGCGGCAGTGGAGAAGATCTGCGACTTGCTCGTCGGGATCGTCGTATTTCGCGGGATCAGCACTGTCATGACGCCGCCCATCGTCTCGATGCCCAGGCTCAGCGGTGTAACATCCAGCAGCAGGACATCCTTGACATCGCCGGCGATGACACCGCCCTGGATCGCAGCACCCATCGCAACGACTTCATCCGGGTTTACAGAGTGGTTCGGCTCCTTGCCCAGTTCCTTCTTGACCGCTTCCTGTACGGCCGGGATACGCGTGGATCCGCCGACCAGCAGCACCTGGTGGATATCGTTCTTGGTCAATCCGGCATCACGCAGCGCGTTGCGTACCGGCTCCATCGTGCGCTCGACCAGATGTCTGGTCATCTCGTCGAACTTCGCGCGGGTCAGGCTCGCTTCAAAGTGCAGCGGTCCGCTTGCGCCGGCAGAGATGAACGGCAGGGAGATCTGTGTCTGCACCATGGAAGAGAGATCCTTCTTCGCCTTTTCGCCTGCTTCCTTCAGACGCTGCATCGCCATCTTATCGTTTCTCAGATCGATGCCGTTTTCCTTCTTGAAGGTATCGACCATCCAGTCGACGACGACATTGTCGAAATCATCGCCGCCCAGATGCGTATCACCGTTTGTGGACAATACTTCAAATGTACCGTCAGCCAGTTCCAGGATGGAGACATCGAACGTACCTCCGCCCAGGTCATAAACGAGGACCTTCTGTTCCTTGTCGGTCTTGTCGATTCCATAAGCCAGCGCTGCTGCGGTCGGCTCGTTGATGATGCGCTCGACCTCCAGTCCGGCGATGCGTCCGGCATCCTTCGTCGCCTGACGCTGCGCGTCGTTGAAGTAAGCCGGCACCGTGATGACCGCCTTTTCGACCTTTTCGCCCAGATAGTCTTCCGCATATGCCTTCAGATACTGCAGGATCATCGCGCTGACTTCCTGCGGCGTATACTGCTTTCCTTCCATTTCGACCTTTTCGCTCGTGCCCATCAGACGCTTGATGGAAGAGACCGTGTTCTTGTTGGTCACCGCCTGACGCTTTGCGGCGTCACCGACGATGCGCTCTCCATTCTTGTATGCGACCACTGAAGGAGTCGTGCGGTTTCCTTCCGGGTTCGTGATGACCTTGCATTCCTTGCCCTCCATGACGGCAACACAAGAGTTTGTCGTACCTAAGTCAATACCAATAATCTTGCTCATATGAATTCCTCCTTTAACTTACTCGCTCACTTTGACCAGCGCTGCTCTCAGCACGCGGTCCTTCAACATATATCCTTTCTGCAGCACTTCGACGACGATCCCGCTTTCCACGCCTTCCACCGGCTCCTGCATCAGCGCCTGGTGATAGTTGTGGTCAAACGGCTTGTTCAGTGCCTCGATCTCTTTCACGCCTTCTTTTTCCAGGATGGCCACCAGCTGGTTGTGGATCATCTCAAAGCCCTTGACATAATTCTGGATATGCTCATCCTCGCTGGGCACCGCCAGCGCCCGCTCCATGGAATCCAGGATCGGCAGCAGCTCCAGCGCAAAGCTCTGGATGCGGTATTTCCTGGTCGTTTCGGCCTCCGCATGCAGACGCTTCTTCAGGTTTTCCGTGTCCGCATACGCCTTGTAATACGCGTTCTTCTGATCGGCAAGCGCCTGTTCCAGCTCAGCGATCTTCGCTTCCAGCTCCGCCGTGCGATCTTTCTTGAACAGCTTTTTCTCTTTGCGCGGCTTCTTGTCCGCTTCAGCAGCTTCCTCCTGCTCTGTCTCTGTATCCGCTTCGCTCTGCTTCAGCGCCTCTTCCTGATCCGGCGCTTCCGGCGTCTCGTTTTCTTCTTCTCTTACCATTTCCTTTTCATCCTGCACGCGAATCCCTCCTATTCTTCTTTTTTGTAAAGATCCTCGATGACCTGACTCATGTACTCCATCAGCGCGACCACCTTGCTGTACTGCATGCGGGTCGGACCGACGATCATCAGCTGTCCCTCTTCATCATCTGAGATGTGGAACTTGCTGGAGACGACCGCCATGTCGTCCACCTGGATCAGGTCATTGTCGCCGCTGATCTCGATGGCCACATTGCCCTCGTGATTAGCTAACTGCCGAAACAGCGAGCTGTCCTCCAGCACCTTCATGACCTCACGCAGCTTGTTGATGTCCGCATATTCAGGCTGATACAGCATGTTGTTCTGTCCGCTGCAGTAGACCTTGTCGCTGGCAAATTTCATGAAGGCGGAAACAAACGCTTCAAACAGCACTTCATGTCTGGCCACCTGCGCGGCCAGCAGCGGTTCGATCTCCTGCATCTTGTCGACGACATCCTTGATCGGCGTGCCGCTCAGCTTATCATTGAGCAGATCACAGCAGGTCTTGATATCCTTGACGCTCACATCGGTGTCGAAATGAAAAGTCTTGTTTTCCGTATGCCCATGGTCGGTGATGAAGATCGCCACGGCGCTGCGGCTGGAGATCGGAATCAGCTGGATATGCTGCAGAAGCTGGTACTTGCTCTCCGGCCCTAATGCGACCGAAGTCAGGTTCGTCATCTGCGAAAGGATGTCACAGCTTTTCTGCACGACTTCCTCCATCGAATAATGACGCTCGCTGAATACCTTCTGCAGCGAATACTTCACTTCGCTGTCCAGCTGTCTCTCCATCAAGTGCTCCACATAGAACCGATACCCTTTGTGACTTGGAATGCGGCCGCTGGACGTATGTGTCTTCTCCAGCAGGCCGGCTTCCTCCAGTGCCGCCATCTCATTGCGAATCGTCGCGCTGGAGCACTGGAAGTCCAGAAGGTTCATCAGCGTCTTGGAGCCGACCGGTTCTGCAGTTCGTGTAAATTCATCCACGATCGCCTTGAAAATTGCTATCTGCCGTTCTGTCAGCATCCCGCTCACTCCCTTCTCTGGCACTCATCCCTAACGTCTGCTAACAGTATATGCCAAATCCTTAGCACTGTCAATATTTGAGTGCTAAATTTTTCATCATTTTTTCCATGCGGCAATAGAAAAGCAGCCGGCAGATACCGGCCGCTCAAGATCATCAGCGGATCAAAATCAGCTTACGCTTTGCGCCGCAGCAGCAGCCAGACGAGCAGCTCCATCGCCAGCGCGCTGATCAGCACCCACGGCAGCAGGAAGGAGACCTGCGCGGTGTTGGTGAGCTGCAGCAGCGATGGGAAGAGGATGACGGCCGCAAAGAAGCCGGCGATCATCAGCACGCATACCACAAAGCGCAGCACGTTCATCGGCCGCAGTGAGAGGATGACCGAAAGCATCGAGAGCAGGGCCACGATGAAGTACAGCGTGCTCTGCCAGCCGTCTGCCGGCAGCGAGAGCCAGGCGGTGATGCCCATGAGCACGAGCATGCTCCAGACGACCGCGGTGGCCGGCGGAAGCGCACGCTTGAGCACGGTAGGCAGGAAGCGTCCCTTCACCTTGGCCGGATCCGGCTCCAGCATCGTCAGGAACGAAGGCATCGCCTCGATCATGAGGTCGATGAGCGTCACCTGGATCGGGATGAACGGGAACGGCATGTTCAGGATGACACACAGCAAAGAGACGGCGACCGAATACAGCGTCTTGATGAAGAAGATGCCGGCCACACGCGTCACGTTGTTGACCACGCGGCGTCCCTCCAGCAGCACGTCCGGAAGCTGTCCGAAATCCGATTCCAGCAGGACGACCTGCGACATCTGCTTGACGGCGTCGCTGCCTGCCGCGACAGCGATGCTGCAGTCTGCCTGCTGCAGCGCCAGCATGTCATTGACGCCGTCTCCCGTCATGGCCACCGTATGTCCGCCCTGCTGCAGCATGGCCACGATCTGCTTCTTCTGCTTCGGCGTCACCCGGCCGAAGACGGAATGGCGGTCGACGAAATCGGCGTCGATCTGCTCATCGCTGACATGGGACATGTCCACACACTGCGCATGATCGTGAAAGCCCGCCTTGCGCGCGATGGCAGACACCGCGCGGACATGGTCACCGGAAATGATCTTGATGTCCACGCCCTCATTGCGGAAATAATCGAGCGTCTGATCGACATCCTTGCGCAGGATATCGCTGAGCACGATGGCAAACAGCGGCTCTGCCTGCGGCATGCCCGACTTTTCAGGCAGCCGATCGCTCTTGGCGAGGATGAGCACCCGGCTGCCTTCTTCCATCTCCGCCATCACTTCCTGCGGCAGCTCCTCCATCAGCCGATCCGGCGCGCCCAGCACAAGCGAGCCATAGCCCGCAAACGCCATGGCACCCCACTTGCGGGCCGAGGAGAACGCGATCTTCGCATCCGGCGCATGCAGATCGGCAGGCTCAGCATAACGGCACAGCGCCTGATACGTCTCATTATTGTCGTCGCTGTGATACAGATATGCGCTCCAGTGCTCCAGATCCACCGCGTCGTAATGTCCCAGCGGGATGATCCGCTCCACCTGCATCTTGCCGGTCGTCACCGTCCCGGTCTTGTCCAGGCAAAGCGTGTCGACATAAGCGAGCGATTCCAGCGAATACAGATTCTGGACGAGCACTTTCTTTCTGGCCAGCTTGGTCGTGCCGGCAGCCAGCGATACGCTGATGAGCAGCACCAGCCCCTTCGGCAGCATGCCCAGCAGGCCGGCCGCGCTGCCGACCACCGCGTCATATACGCTGACTTGCCGCAGCAGCAGCGCCTCCAAGAACAGGATGATGCCCAGCGGGATGATCATGACCGTCGTCACCCTGGTGACCTTGCGCATCGCGTCCAGCAGCTGCGAATGCACGCCCTTGCCGCTGCGGATCTCCGCGGTCACCCGGGAGACATAGTTGTCTTCCCCCACATGGACGACCCGCGCCAGACAGCGTCCGGAGACGATGCTGGCTCCCGAGAGCAGAGGATCGCCTTCCATTTTGTTCACCGGGTCAGATTCACCGGTCAGCAGCGATTCATTCACTTCGCTCTCTCCCTCGATGACGACGCTGTCGCAGCAGATCTGCTGTCCGCTGTCCAGCACCAGCACATCATCGAGCACGACATCCTCGACCGGGATGCTCTGTTCCCGGCCGTCCCGGATCACCTTTGCCTTAGGGACGATGAGCAGCGAGAGCTCATCCACCATCTTCTTGGCATGCAGCTCCTGCGCGATGCCGATGACGAGGTTGAGCAGGATGATGAGGATGAACACCATGTTCGACCATGCGCCGACCAGCGCCAGCGCGATCGCGATCAGAAAATTCAACAGATTGAACAGCGTGAAGATGTTTTCCTTCAATATCTGCGCCGTGCTTTTGGAAGCGGAAGCAGGCAGGGCGTTTTTCTGCCCGTTCGCTGTCCGTTCCTCCACCTGACGCGAAGTCAGACCTTGTTGTTTCATGCTAATCTCCTTCTGCCGCATGGGCGGCATCAAAATCGACCAGGAACGATGCCCTGTATGGCTAACCTTATCACACCGGATTTCGCCATGTCAACCGCCCGCAGGCGATTCAGCCCCTCACGCACGCTGGCGCGCCGCTCTTCTCAGACACGTGTTTCTGCGTTATAATGGCGTCAGGAGTGATCAGATGAACCTGCTGACTTTTTTTGAAGATGACACGATCATGGCAGCCATGACGCTGCGCGACCGCACTGCGCCCCTTTGCGGAAGCATGGCGCTGCATACGGGCGAGGAAGCCGGCGCGGTGATGGAGAACCGCCGCCGGCTGAGCGAAGAGACCCTTCCCCTTTCCCGCTGGTGCTGCGCCATGCAGACCCACAGCGCCAACGCCTATGCGGTCACGGCCGAAGATGCCGGACGAGGCGCATTGACCATCGACGATGCGATCCCCGCATGCGATGCGCTCTACACCCGGGAGCGCGGCGTGCTCATCGGCGTATTCACCGCAGACTGCGTCCCGCTGCTATTGCACGATCCTCACAGCGGCATCATCGCCGCCATCCACGCCGGATGGCCCGGGACGGTCAAGCAGATCACGCATCATACCGTCTCGCGGCTGATCGAGCGAGAAGGCCTCGATGCGCGGACGGTCCAGGTATGGATCGGTCCCTGCATCCACCAGCCTTCTTTCCAGATCAGGGAAGATGTCATCGCACAGATCCGCGCCCTGCCCTTTGACACGAGCCCTTACTTGCAGATGCAGGCAGATGGCAGCGCGCTGGCGGACAACGTCGGCCTCAACGTGCACATGCTGCGCGCATCGGGCATACCTGCAGAGCACATCTTCATCAGCGAACAAGACACCTGCGCCGGCGGTGAAGCATTCTTCTCTTACCGCCGCGACCGCTGCAAAGGGCGTCACTTCTCTTTCCTGTATAAAAAATAAAAAGCGGCAGCGCTCAGATGACCAGCTCATCTTCGCTGCCGTTTTTTTCCGGTCCGCACATATGCGCTATGTGCGGATCGTTCCTTTTCCATAGACCTGGTAACGATATGTCGTCAGCTCACGCAGCCCCATCGGCCCGCGGGCATGGATCTTCTGTGTGGAGATGCCGATCTCCGCGCCGAAGCCAAACTCATGCCCATCAGAGAAACGCGTGGACGCGTTGGCATAGACGACCGCAGCATCGACCCCGTTCATGAAACGCTCGATGGCCTTCGGGTCATCGCTGAGGATGGCGTCCGAATGCATCGTATGATGCGCGTTGATGTGATCGATGGCCTCCTGCAGCGAATCCACGCAGCGAATGGAGATCTCATAGTCGAGATACTCCTTGCTGTAGTCCGCCTCCGTAGCAGGGATGATCTGCTCGCCCATCGCGCAGATCGTCTCATCCCCGTGGATCTTCACCTGATGCTCCTGCAGCGCCTTCAGCAGGCCCGGCACAAGGTCCAGCCGCTCACGGTGGATGAGCAGGCTCTCACACGCGTTGCATACGCTGACCCGCTGGCATTTGGCGTTGAGGATGACCGGGATCACCTCCTGCGCATCGACGCTGCGGTCTACATAGATGATGCAGTTGCCGCTGCCGGTCTCGATCAGCGGGACCGTCGCCTGTCTGACGCAATGCTCGATCAGCCGGGCGCTGCCCCGGGGAATGAGCAGGTCGAGACAGTCGTTCATCTTCATGAAGTCGTCCGCAGCCTCATGGCTGGTATCCTGCACCAGCGCGATGCAGTCTTCGCTCAGCCCGTTTTCCCGCAGCGCCTCGCGCATCAGTTCCACCAGCACGCGGTTCGTCTCGATCGTTTCGCGGCTGCCGCGCAGATAACAGACATTGCCGCTTTTCAAGCAGAGGGCCGCCGCGTCCACACAGACATTGGGGCGGGCCTCAAAGATGATGCCGATGACGCCGATCGGCACGCTTTTCTTCACGAAGTGCAGCTCTTTGCGCTGCCATTCTTCCAATACACGGCCGCAGGGGTCTTCCAGCCCCGCGACTTCCCGCACGCCCGCGCAGATGCCGGCGATGCGCCCTTCATCCAGCGACAGGCGGTCGATAAACGATTCGCTGCGCCCGCTGCCGCGCGCCGTCTCGATATCCCGGGCATTGGCCTGCAGGATCTGCGCCCGCCCGGCATACAGGATATCCGCCATCCGCATCAGCGCGGCATCCTTCGTCTTCGTTTCTGCCTGCGCCAGAGCATAAGCGGCCTTGCGGCAGCGTATGCCTTGTTCATATAATTCGCTCAGTTCGCTCATCAGCTCATTCCCTCCTTGCCAGAAACAGTGTTCCGCATGGCGTTCCATCCAGAATGTCATACAAGATCCGCGGATCCTCTCCGCTGGCGATGACCATGTCGCAGCCTGCCGAAGTGGCGATGCGCCCGGCCTGCAGCTTGGTGATCATCCCGCCGGTTCCCAGATCGCTCGCGCTCTCGCCCGCCATGGCCATGAGCGCATCGTCGATCTCATGGACGACATCCAGCTTCTTCGCCTTTGGATCAAGCAGCGGATTCCGCTCATAAAGCCCATCCACATCGCTGAGCAAGATGAGCAGATCCGCGCTCATCAGCCGGGCCGTGATCGCACTGAGCGTGTCATTGTCGCCATAGACGATCTCATCGGTCGCCACGCTGTCATTCTCATTGATGATCGGGATGCAGCGATAAGCCAGCAGCGTATCGATCGTGCCGCGCACATTGCGCCGCAGCGTGTCATCATCGATGACCTCCTTTGTGATCAGCAGCTGCGCGACGCTGCACGAATACTGCGAAAACATCTTGTCATAGATATACATCAGCTCGCACTGGCCGACCGCGGCCAGCGCCTGTTTTTCCTCCAGCGTCTGCGGGCGGCGGTCCAGATGCATCTTGCCTCTTCCCGCGGCGATGGCGCCGCTGCTCACCAGCAGCACCTCATGCCCCTGATTGCGCAGATCGCTGAGCACACAGGCCAGCGCGTCCAGCTTGCGCAGATTCAGCAGTCCGCTGGCGTGTGTGATCGTGGAACTGCCGACCTTGATGACGATTCTTTTTTTTCTCATGCTCTTCACCTGTGTCTCATTATATCCTATCCGCCCCGCAAACACAAACAGAAGAAAGCCCCGGCGGCCGGGGCTTCAGTCTTCTTCTCGTTTTTCCTCGCTGGTATACGCACGGTCAAAGGTGATGACCGCATAACAATCCTTGCGGTAGGTGTGGATCCCATCCGTAATCAGCTTCATGAGCGTTTCATCATCATAAGCCGAATCAAAGGGGACGACGACATCGAAGATCAGATTGGTGTGCGTCGTGCCCGGCACGACCCGGAAATCATGGAAAGACAGCACCGGATCGATCTGCTTCAGCACCTTTCTGAGCATCTCGCGCAGCGCATTGGTCAGCTCATCATCCGTGCGGATCGGATCCATATGCACCACTGTCTCGATCCCCATCTCCTCTTTGATCTCCTTTTCGATATTGTCGATCATATCATGGCTCTCAAAGATATCACGCCGGTAATCGACTTCCACATGCACGCTGACAAAGAGCCGGTTTGGCCCATAGTCATGCACGATGAGGTCATGCACACCCAGCACCCCGTCATATTTTCGGATACGGCTGATGATCTCCTTGACGATGTCCGGATCAGGCGCCTTGCCCAGCAGCTCATCGAGCGCGCTGCGGATGAGGGAGATGCCGGTGAACAAGATGAACGCCGCCACCAGGACGCCCATGTAGCCATCCAGGTTGAAATGGATGAGCGGAGAGATGATCGTGGACAGCAGGACGCCGCCGGTCCCCAGCACATCAGAAAGCGAATCCGCCGCCGTCGCCTCCATCACCGAAGAATGGATCAGCGCGCCATAATGCCGGTTATAGGCATACATCCACAGCTTCACCAGGATCGAGATGCCCAGCACGATGACCGCTGTCCAGGAAAACACCACTTCCTGGGGATCGAGGATCTTGCTCACGCTCTCCTTGGCCAGCTCGACGCCCAGAAACAAGATCAGCACCGCCACCAGCAGCGAGGCCAGACACTCATAGCGCGCATGACCGAAGGGATGTTTGGCATCCGCCGGCTTGCCCGCCAGATGAAAGCTCACCAGCGAAACGATCGAGCTGCCGGCATCCGACAGGTTGTTGACCGCATCAGCCGTGATGGAGATGCTGTTGGCGATCGTTCCGGCCATGAACTTGAACAGACACAGCAGCAGATTGGCCACGATACCGGTCATGCTCGCCAGATTGCCGTATGCCTTGCGCACCTCATCCTTCTCTACCGCATCCGCGTCCTTCACCAGCAGCTTCACCAGCAGTCTCATCATCTTTCCCAGCCCCTTTTCTCGTCCTTATAATCTATCACATTTCCTGGCAAAACGCAAAACCGCCGTTATCTCATCATATGATGTAGCGGTGATGCCCATGCGGCGATTCGAACGAATGCTCCTCATCCTGATCCTGGCCGCCATCCTGCTGTGCGGCAGCGAAGTGCATGAAAGCTGTCAGCGCGCAATGCGGCTTTGGCGCGACAACCTCATCCCCGGGATGCTGCTGCCGATGATCCTGGTCCGCCTGATCCAGGCCAGAGGCGGCTTCGACCATCTGAAGCTTGCCCTCTTCAACAAGCTGTTCAACATGGAGAACAACGGTTTTGCCTGCTTCATGTGCGCATTGCTGCTTGGTTTTCCCAATGGTGCGCTGTTCATCGATGAGCTGTACGAAAACGGCCAGATCAACAGTGAGGGTGCCAAACGCATGATCAAATGCTGCAGCTTTCCCACCACCGGCTTCGTCATCCTTTCTCTTGGCACAGCGCTATATCGCTCTGCCAAGATCGGCTGGACGCTCTATGGCATTCAGATCCTCAGCGGACTCATCTTGCTGGCCCTCACCAGAAAGACCAAAGTCTGCCCGGCAGCCCCCAGAAACAACATGCCCACATTCTTCCCCGCACTCACTGACGCCATTCTCAAAAGCGGACGCGCCATGTTCCTCATCGGCATCTATCTGATGATGTTCCTCTCCATCTTTCATCTCGTTCAGTGCATCCTGCCAGGCCCGCTCTCGCTCCCATTGCAGATCGTCTCCGAATTCTCCAACGGCTGCATCATGCTCGCCCAAAGCAGCCTGCCGCTCAAATTACAGCTCACCTGCATCAGCGCGCTGCTTGGATTTGGCGGCCTCTGCGTACACATGCAAGTCCTCTCCTCATTACGCATCCACATCCCTTATCATCAGTTTCTGGGCTATCGCATCTGCCAAGCCATCATCGCAGCAACATTGACCTTCATCATGATTTGAGAAAACCTGCCTTTGATCATGGAAAACAAAAAGCTAACTACACATCTTCCCATAGCTAGCTTTCTTTTCTATAATCAATACAAATATACTATGAACGATTGACATTGCTTGTCGTTTCTACCTGTCCTTTGTGATACCAAATTCTTCCATCACTGGCTGTCGTTGTCCAATAAATTGTTTCACCCTCCGTTACATCAGTCAAAGTCCATTTTAAATCGGACCAATTACTATTTCTAGTCATCTGCATTTGGTAATCTTCTCCAAAACCATCTTCTTCACTTATTCTGAATACACCATTACTTTCACGAATGACCTGATTCTGAGCATGCCCGCAGCCTGTTCCATTCTCATAGGCATTATGATATTCTCCATAAGGATCATAATGGTTATGTTCTCCCTGTCCATAATCACATGCAATATACCAGCATGCTGCCACATATTCATTCGTCGCAAATGTCTCCCCCGTCATCATCGGTCTTACATACTCTCTCATCTCAATAACCCCTTTCTTTGATCATGTTTGTGTGTTCACTGTATGCTGCTTTCTCTAACTTGGGTGTGAACCAGTTCAGGCTGCAGCGAGATAGACGTACAGTTTTCGTGATACAGCAATTCAAGCATTTGTGCATCGTTCTTTTCAAGAAGGCGCATGGTCTCTTCACGTGTGCATTTTACGTGTGTGACGAACACACCTGAATACAATTTTTTCATATGGCCTCCTCTCTGTCTGATGTGCTTGAAGGTACACTTTTTTGTCATTTCAGACAATGTTTTTGCTCTGCCATAAATCAGAAAAGGCATTGTCTTAACACATAAAAAGGAGCCCTTTGCTCAAAAGCTCCTTTGTGTGATCAGTTGATCTCGATCTCGTTCTTCCAAAGTCCGTGCAGGTTGCAGTATTCGTATACCTCAGCCTTGCCTTTGAAGTCGCCCATGGCGAATGATGCTTCCGGCGCTTCACCAGGCTTCAGGTCGGCGCGCATCACTTTATTGCCGGCAATGACCCAGATGTTAGTGATGGAGTGTTCTTCCAGCATCGGATGAGCGACAGAGCCGACGCTCACTTTGAGCACGCCGTCAGCATAGGCTGCCTGAGGCACGTGCTTTTCCAGCGCGCCGTCACTCGTGTTTGCCGTCAGCTCGACCATCGGCTTGCCGCAGCACATGACCGGGACGCCCTTATCGATGACTTTTTCGATGATGTTTCCGCAGATTTCGCATTTGTACAGTTTCATGTTCTCAACCTCCTGTGTATATTCTTTTCCTTTACGATCACATTATACCGTCTGCGGCAGCGAATCGGAAGCGTAATGCTCATGATCTTTTTTATTTCTCATTGCCTGAAGGCATCGCACAGCGTATAATAACGTTGTTTTTTGGCGAATGGGGGAAATCGTCTTGGGGAAAATGAAAAATCTGTGCAAAAAGGAAACTGTATTCTGCGTATCATTCATGCTGGCGCTTTTATCGATGTTATTCGTCACACCGGATCTGACCTATCTGAACTATCCGGATTACCGCACGCTTTCGCTGTTGTTTTCTCTGATGATCGTCGTTGCCGGACTGCAGTCGCTGGGGATCTTTGAGCGGCTGGGCAATCTATTGATGCGGCGCGCGAAAGGAGCAGAGCGGCTGACCCTGACGTTGATCCTGCTTTGTTTCTTCAGCAGCATGATCATCACCAACGATGTGGCACTGATCACGTTCGTCCCTTTCTCCATCCTCGTCTGCCGCATGATCAAGCGGGAAGATCTTGTGATGCGCACGGTGATCATGGAGACGATCGCGGCCAATCTTGGCAGCATGGCCACGCCGATCGGCAATCCGCAGAACCTGTATCTGTTCACTGCTTCCACGCTTTCTCTCGCTGATTTTGCCCGCGCGACATGGCCTTATGCGCTGATCTCCTTGCTTTTGATCATCCTTTTTCATCCTCGGGGCACGGCACCCATCGAACTGCGGCTCAACATACCGCAGCCGCTGGCTTCCCGCTGGCCTGCGCTGATCGTTTATCTCATCATGCTGGGGCTCAGCCTGCTGGTCGTCTTCCGCGTCCTGCCGTTTCTGCCCGTGTTAGCGATCACCATCCTCGGCGTACTGTTCGTCGATCGCAGGCTGTTTCTGCATGTGGATTATTTTCTATTGCTCACTTTCCTATGTTTCTTCATCTTTATCGGCAATATGGAGCGCATCCCTTCCCTGCAAGCGATGCTGCGAAATTTAGTGTCCGGACGAGAACTGATCGCTGGCGTCTTATGCAGTCAGTTCATCAGCAATGTGCCTGCCGCCATGCTGCTCAGCGGCTTTGCGAGCGATATGCCGGCATTGCTCACTGGAGTGAACCTGGGCGGACTGGGAACGCTGATCGCCTCGCTGGCCAGCCTGATTTCCTTTAAGTATTTCGCTTCCGCTTTTCCGCAGCAGAAGGGACGCTATCTGCGCGCCTTCACATTGTGGAACCTGTTGTTCCTGCTCGTGCTCGTCATTGCGGCCGTTTTGCTCGGCGCGCAAGGCTGAAAGGAGAAAATCTCATGCATCTGGCTTTGGATGAACATTTGCGTCTGTGCATCCGCGCAGAAGCCGAAACAAGCAGCGATGCCCTGCTGGCGCAGCTTTGCCTTTCCCGCAAGACGCGTTATCTGCATTATGCCGGACGGCGCATATCGTGCAATGGCCGTCTCCTTGCTCAGGATCATCCCTTGCATGCAGGCGATACGCTCATCATCGATCCGATCATGCCGGAAGAGACGATCACGCCCTGGGATCATCCGGTGGATGTCCTTCATGAAGATGAGCTGTTTGCGATCATCAATAAAGAAAGCGGCCTGCTCGTGCACAGCGATGGCAACAATACAGAGCACACGGTATGCAACGCGCTCCGTCATCATTTCATCCAGAGCGCTCAGCCCCATGTGCCGGTACGCCCGCTGCACCGTCTGGATGTGGGCACCAGCGGCATCCTGCTCTTCTGCAAATATCCGCTGCTTCAGCCATTGCTTGACCAGATGATGGAGACGCATCAGATCCGCCGCAGCTATCTTGCGGTAGTCAACGGACATTTCCCCGCGCAGCGGCAGGAATACCGCGATCCCATCGGCAGAGACCGGCATGACGCACGCCGCATGATCGTCTGCCGCAGCGGCAAGCCCGCGCTGACCCGCGTCACTTTGCTTCGCTACAACAAAAAGAAAGACCGCTCGCTGGTGCGCTGTGTGCTGGAAACCGGCCGGACCCATCAGATCCGGGTACATCTTTCAACCCATGGCTTTCCGCTCATCCATGATACGCTGTATGGTCATGGTGATGGCAGCGGCCGGCTGGCGCTGCACTCTGCCCATGTGGAGCTTTGGCATCCCTTGCGCCAGATGATGTGGCAGACGGATTGCCCATTGCCCCTTGAATTAGAAAAAATGATACGATGAAGATGCAAAAAGCTGTGTTACCTTTGATCCATCTCAAAAGGTACACAGCTCTTTTTTATTCTCTGCTCAGGCGGGCGGTGCTGATGCCCTGCGCGTCTTTCGTGACGATGATCTGCTGCGCGATCTGCTCGCGCAGTTCTGCCACATGGCTGATGATGCCGATCTGGCGGTTGCCCTGCGTCAGCTCCTGCAGCACGCGCATAGCTGCCTGCAGCGTTTCTTCATCCAGGGTGCCGAATCCTTCATCCACGAACATGGCATCCAGCTGGATGCCGCCAGCCTTCGCCTGCACGGTGTCCGAAAGGCCCAGCGCCAGGGAAAGCGAGGCCATGAAGCTCTCTCCGCCTGACAGCGTACGCACGCTGCGCGTCATGCCGATATGATGATCCATCACGCACAGGTCAAGCCCGCTGCGCGACTTGCGCGAACCGCTGTTTTCGCGGCGCAGCTCATACTGGCCGCTGCTCATCCGCATCAGCCGCAAGTTCGCGTAGCGCAGTACTTGCTCGAAATACGCCTGCTGCACGAACGCTTCCAGGGTGATCCGTTCTTTTTGATCCAGCGTGCCGTTCATCGTATCGCTCAGGCTTTTCAGCCAGCGATATTCCTTTTGCGCTTCATCAAAGGAAACGGACAGCTCATCCAGCTCTTTCAGGATGCGGCGGTTGGCGCTCAGACGCAGGCTGAGCCGGCGTTCTTGGATCTGCGCTTGCTCCTTCTCCTGCCGCAGCTGTTCCATGTCAGCGCCCGCTTCCTTTTCCTTTGGCTCAGGCAGCGTCCGCAGCTCTTGATCGACATTGTCCAGCATGCCTTCCAGACGGGAGCAATGCGCCAGAGCATCCTGATGTTTCTGGATGAGCGCATCTTGCAGCGTCTGCGCGGCCTTCAGCTCTTCGCGCAGATCCTTCAGCTGCCGGCGCAAGAGCTGCATATCATGGACATGCAAAGCATCCAGCCTTTGCTGCAGCTGTTCCTTGCGGCTGTCCCATGCGGCGCGCAGCCGGGTGCATTCCTGAACGAGCGCATCCAGCTGCTCTTTCTGCTGCTGGATAGAACGCGCAAGTGCTTCAGCGCGCTGTTCTCCTTGCTTGCGGCGCACCTGCGCCTGCTGCAGCTGCTGCTGCTTTGTCTGCAGCCGCTTGTTTTGCGCATCCAATTGTGTCTGGCGCTGCGTCCACGTCTGCATGAACTGATCCGGCGACGCTTGCAGCTGTTCACCAAGCGTCTGCTGCAATGTTTCTGCCTGTGTATGCAGCCGGGCGCTCTGACGGCTTTGCTCCTCCATCCGAGTGCGCAGCGCATCGCTGGCCTGACGCTGTGCATCCAGCCATTCACGCGTCACTTCGCTGTCTTTTCCACGTGCCGGATCAGGATGATGCAGAGAACCGCACACCGGGCATGGCTTGCCTTCTTCAAGCTGGCGCGCGAGGATGCCTGCCTGCGCATCATAGAATTGCTGCTCTTTCTGCAGTAATTGCTGCTGCGCTTGCTGATAGCGGACAAAGCTCTCTTGATAGCGGCTTTCCTGCTGCTTGAGCTGTGCTTGCAGCTGCGTGAGCTGTCTCAAGCGCTGGCCTGTTTTATCCAGTTCCTCTTGCTGCTGTCGCAGCTGCTGCAAAGCATGGGCATTTTCCAACAAAGCCATGCTCTCATCGCCTTGTGCGGACAGCTGTGCTTGCAGCGCGGCAAGTTCTTTTTCTTGTTTCTGTCTTGCGTCATCAAGCTGCTGGCGCTGCAGCTGCTTTTGCTGCAGATCATGATATTCCTGTTTCATCGCTTCTTGCTGCGCGAGCAAGGCATCCAGCTGCTGTTCTTCTTGTTCCAGAAGAGCCAGGGTGCGGCGCTTTTGCTCGCGTTCTGGCTGCTGCCGCTGCAGCTCCTCCAGCTTTTGCGCTGATGCCGCGCGCTGGCGCTTTTCGGCTTGCAATGCCTGCTGCAGCTGCTGACGTTCCTGCTGCAGTTGCTTGCGGCGCGCAAGCTGCTGCTGTACGATACGCAGACGCTCCAGCTGTTGTTCGAGATCAGCAACGGCCTTGCTTTGCTGCTGCCACTGCTGTTCGTCTTCATTCAGGATATAAGTGAGGAAAGCCTTGATCTCCTCATGCTCCCCATAGCCTTGCATGGCGAGCAGCTGCTGCAGCTGTTCCTGATGCAGTGCGTCACATTCCACACGGCTCAGCGCGCCGTGCAGCTGATCGCGCTGGGCCTGCAGGCGCTGCGCACAGCTTCGCGCCTTTTCTTTGAGCCGTTCCTGCACATCTGCGAAACGCTGTGTGGCAAACAAATGCCTAAAGATCTGCTCACGCTCTTTTGTCTGCGCCAGCAGCAGACGCTGAAAATCCCCCTGGGCCAGCATCGCGGTCTGGCGATACTGATCACAGTCCAGGCCGATGATGGCACTGATGACCTTGCTGACTTCATCGTAGCCGCTGGCAAGCACTTTTTCCCCTTCACACAGCGCGGCATCCGGATTTTGCTGGACCATCTTATTGCCGCGCAATGCCTTGCGCTCATAACGCGGATTGCGCGTGACCTCATAGATATGGTCATGACAGGCAAAGCACAGCTTCACGTATGTCGGCTCATCTGCCGCTGCCTGCAGCGAGCGCAGCATCGCCGGCAGCCGCGTGCCGCCGCTGGTCTCCCCATACAGCGCGAACACGATGGCATCAAAGATCATCGTCTTGCCCGCGCCGGTGCTGCCGCTGATCAGATACAAAGAACCACGCGCGAAAGCTGTAAAATCGATCAAGGTCCGATGAGCATAGGGTCCGAGCCCGCACATCTCCAGCTGCAATGGTCTCATGCTTCTCCCTCCTCGCTCGCTTCCAGCAAGGCACGCAGGCAGTCACGCTGCTTGTCGCTGAGCGGCTGGTTATTTTGCAGCGCATACAGCTCCGCCATGAGCTCCATGGCGCCGCGCTCTTTCACTTTGCTTTCTACTTGCTGCTGCAGCGATGTGCGGATATTGTCATACTCCAGCTCCATGATATGCGGATAGACCGTACGCAATCTGGCCAGCGCGTCAGGCACCGGCTCCTCATCCGTCAGGATGATGCGCAGATAATCTTCGCGATGCGCGTCTTCATGCCCGCTTGCGGCCAGTTCATCATAAGTGCCACGCAGTATGCGCATGTCGTGCGGCAGCTGAAACGGAACAAAGGAAAGCTTGATCTCACCTTTTTCGCGCAGATCAGCAAAGACCATTTGTTTATGCTGCGCCGCCTCTGAGAACGAATACTTCATCAGAGAACCGCTGTAGCGCACATGGGGCCGGCCGACCTGCTGCGGGGAATGCAGATGACCCAGCGCGACATAATCAAATGCCGCAAAGGTAGATACCGCGATCTGATCCACGCCGCCGACCATGGCGGCTTGCTCGGAATCACAGGTCTGGGCGCCAGCCACGAACTGATGAGCGATGAGCACATTGCGCGCCTGCTGATCGATCTCCATGGCGGCGATCATCGCAGACACCGCGTCCTGCCAGCTCTCGATCTCTCGGTCTAGAAAAGAGCGAACATAGACCGGCTTGATGAAGGGCAGCATCCAGACATGCAGCTCGCCCCATGCATCGCGCATGGTGATCGGGCGCAGCGCGTCTTGCGGATCACAGGCGATATGCAGTCCTTTGGCCGACAACAGCCGTGAACCGAAGCGAAGCCGCATGCGGCTGTCATGATTGCCGGCGATCATGAACACCTCCAGGCCGCGAGCGGTCAGTTCCGTCAGAAAGTCATCGAGCAAGTTCACCGCTTCTTCCGGCGGCAAATGGCGGTCATACACATCTCCGGCGATGATCACCGCGTCCGCATGCTCGCTTTCGGCACATGCGCATACTTGATCGAGCAATTGCCTTTGATCCTCCAGCATCGAATACTGATGGACAACTTTGCCTAAGTGAAGGTCTCCCAAATGCAGAAATTTCATCTCGCCCCTCCATTCTCAAAAAAGAGCTCTCCGTATGAAGAACTCTTGCAGATCAGGCCTTCTCACCATTCAGCCAAGCAAGGATCTCGGCCGCGTTCGTATCCGGCTTTGCTTTTTCAAACACCTTTTCGATCACCCCATGTTCATCGATGACATAAGTGCTGCGCACGACGCCCATGCTGACTTTGCCATACAGCTTCTTCTCTTTCCAGACATCATATGCTTCGATCGCCTGGCGCTCTGGATCGCTGAGCAAGATGAAAGGCAGATCATATTTCTTCACAAAGTTAGCATGCGAACGCTGTGAATCTTTGCTGATGCCGATGACGATGATATCCGCTTTGCAGAAATCCTCATATGCGGCCGCAAATGCGCAAGCCTGCCGCGTACAGCCCGGCGTGTTGTCCTTTGGATAAAAGTAGACCACGACTTTCTTTCCGGCAAAGTCACTGAGCGAAACTTGATTGCCCTGCGCGTCGCTCAAGGTAAAATCAGGTGCTTTCGTTCCTGCTTTCAACATGTTCATTCCTCCTCATTCACAAATACATATGTCTGCGCATCTGAACGATCCTCATCAAAATGATAGCCCTGTCGGTCAAACGTGCGGATGTCCTCGATGCGCTCGATGCCCTTTTCGGCCATGTAGCGCACCATCTCACCTCTGGCCATCTTCACATAGACACCCTTTTCA
>ERZ1643250.971-NODE-971-length-27152-cov-5.983799_pt1 | contig 27152 bp, 27 predicted proteins | sample MGYA00579262_ERZ1643250 | MGnify/ENA primary metagenome ERZ1643250 (study PRJEB29033, sample SAMEA4952265) | chicken gut metagenome | biome: Broiler Chicken; feature: Gastrointestinal Tract; material: Caecum | place: Ireland | collected 2018 | study: Broiler... | reverse complement strand
AGAAAGAAAGAAGAAGTCTTTCGGCAGGCCAGAGAACTGTTAAAGAAAATGGGTCTGGAAGATAAGGAGAAAGCATATCCCTACCAGCTTTCCGGAGGACAGCAGCAGAGGGTTTCCATTGCAAGAGCGCTTTGTATGAATCCGAAAATCCTGTTTTTTGACGAGCCTACCAGCGCCCTGGATCCGGAGCTGACCGGAGAAATTCTGAAAGTAATTAAAGATTTGGCTGCAGAGCATATTACCATGGTAATTGTTACCCATGAAATGAACTTTGCAAAAGAAATTTCGGATCGTGTTATTTTCATGGATCAGGGAGTGATTGCCGTAGAGGGAACGCCGGAAGTGGTTTTCTCTTCGGAAAATGCAAGAATGAAAGAATTCCTGGGGAAATTCCATCAGGGAATGTCAGATTAAGAGAAGTTTCGCGTTTTTTATTGCTTTTTATGCAGAGAGTGTTATATAATGCACCTGTAAAAATATGATTAGAAGAAAATGAGATGAGGTGTTTTAATGAGTACAGATAGATACCAGAGTCCCCTGTCAGAGCGTTATGCAAGTAAGGAAATGCAGTACATTTTTTCACCGGATATGAAATTCCGAACCTGGAGAAAACTGTGGATTGCCCTTGCAGAGACGGAGAAGGAACTGGGACTTCCCATTACCCAGGAACAGATTGACGAACTGAAAGCCCATGCAGAAGATATTAATTATGAAGTGGCCAAAGAGCGGGAACGCCAGGTACGTCATGATGTCATGTCCCATGTATACGCTTACGGAGTGCAGTGCCCCAAGGCGAAGGGAATTATTCATCTGGGAGCAACTTCCTGTTATGTGGGCGATAATACGGATATGATTGTGATGAGAGAGGCTCTGGAGCTGGTTCGCCGGAAACTGGTGAACGTGATTGCCGAACTGGCCAAGTTTGCAGATTCCTATAAGGAACAGCCCACCCTGGCATTTACCCATTTCCAGCCGGCCCAGCCTACAACGGTAGGAAAGAGAGCTACCCTCTGGACCCAGGAATTTTTAATGGATCTGGAAGATCTGGAATATGTGTTAAGTACTCTGAAACTGTTGGGATCCAAGGGCACAACAGGAACTCAGGCCAGCTTTCTGGAGCTGTTTGACGGGGATCAGGAGACCATTGACAAGATTGATCCGATGATTGCCGAGAAGATGGGATTCAAAGACTGCTATCCGGTATCGGGACAGACATATTCCCGTAAGGTAGATACCAGAGTGCTGAATGTACTGGCAGGAATTGCCGCCAGCGCCCATAAGATGTCCAACGACATCCGCCTTCTGCAGCATTTGAAAGAAGTAGAGGAGCCTTTTGAAAAGAGCCAGATCGGTTCTTCGGCCATGGCTTATAAAAGAAATCCCATGCGGAGCGAGAGAATTGCCTCTCTGTCCCGTTATGTGATGGTAGACGCTTTAAATCCGGCCATTACTTCTGCGACACAGTGGTTCGAGAGAACACTGGACGATTCCGCCAATAAGCGTCTGAGTATTCCGGAAGGGTTCCTGGCCATTGACGGAATTCTGGATCTGTGCCTGAACGTGGTAGACGGACTGGTGGTTTACCCGAAAGTAATTGAGAAACATATGATGGCAGAACTGCCCTTTATGGCAACGGAAAACATCATGATGGATGCGGTAAAGGCAGGGGGCGACCGTCAGGAACTCCATGAGAGAATCCGGGAACTGTCCATGGAAGCAGGAAAGACGGTGAAGGCAGAAGGAAAAGACAACAACCTTCTGGAACTGATTGCACAGGATCCGGCATTTAATCTCACACTCGACGAGCTGAAAAAGGCGATGGATCCTTCCAGATATGTGGGACGTGCCCCCATTCAGGTAGAAAAGTTCCTGAAAAATGTGGTTTCTCCGGTACTGGAGGAGCATAAAGAGCTGTTGGGTGTAAAAGCAGAAATCTTTGTCTGACAGACAAATAGAATACAGTTTGACAGAGTATAAACACGAGGAGGAAAAGTGTATGATTAAAGCAGTAGTTGGAGCAAACTGGGGAGATGAGGGAAAAGGAAAGATTACGGACATGCTGGCACAGGAAGCAGACATTATTGTCCGGTTTCAGGGAGGTGCAAATGCAGGACATACCATCGTCAATGATTATGGGAAGTTCGCACTTCATACTCTGCCGTCCGGTGTGTTTTACAATCATACAACCAGCGTAATCGGAAACGGTGTGGCGCTGAATATCCCTGTGTTTTTTAAAGAGTATCAGGAAGTGGTTGACCGCGGTGTTCCGGCGCCGAAGATTAAAATTTCTGACCGTGCCCAGATTGTAATGCCTTATCACATTCTGTTTGACCAGTATGAAGAGGAACGTCTGGCCGGGAAATCCTTCGGATCCACCAAGTCGGGAATTGCGCCCTTTTATTCTGATAAATATGCGAAAATCGGATTCCAGGTCAGCGAGCTGTTTGAGACAGAAGCTTTAAAAGAGAAAATCAACCGGGTCTGCGAGACTAAGAACGTACTGTTAGAACACTTGTATCATAAACCCCTGTTAAATCCTGATGAGATTTTCCAGGAAATGATGAAATATAAAGAGATGGTGGCTCCTTATGTATGCGACGTTTCTCTGTATCTGTGGAACGCCTTAAAAGAAGGAAAAGAGATCCTGCTGGAAGGCCAGCTCGGCTCTTTAAAAGATCCGGATCACGGTATTTATCCTATGGTTACGTCTTCTTCCACCCTGGCTGCTTATGGGGCCATCGGAGCAGGCGTGCCGCCATATGAAATTAAGAAAATCATTACGGTATGCAAAGCCTATTCCAGCGCAGTGGGAGCCGGAGCTTTTGTATCTGAAATCTTCGGAGAAGAGGCAGACGAGCTTCGCCGCCGGGGAGGCGACGGAGGCGAATACGGCGCTACCACCGGACGTCCCAGACGTATGGGCTGGTTTGACTGCGTAGCATCCAAATACGGCTGCCGTATGCAGGGAACCACGGACGTGGCGTTTACCGTGCTGGATGTGCTGGGCTATCTGGAAGAGATTCCTGTTTGTGTGGGATATGAAATTGACGGAGAAGTTACCACGGAATTCCCGACCACAGGAAAACTGGAGAAAGCGAAACCGGTACTGGAAGTGCTTCCGGGATGGAAAGAAGACATCCGCGGTATCCGTAAATATGAAGATCTTCCGGAGAACTGCCGTAAGTATGTGGAGTTTGTGGAGAAACAGATTGGTTTCCCGATTACCATGGTATCCAATGGACCGGGAAGAGACGATATTATTTATCGCTAAAGAGCAGACCGCTGCAGAAAAGAAACCTTCTGCAGCGGTTTTATTCAATTCTTAAAGGAGGAAGCAGATGAGAGGAAAACGGGAGCGGATGTTCGCTCTGGCGGGCGTGGTGTTTTTGATCCTGGGGGCTCTTAGCACCCTTATTTTTGCAGTGACTGACGATCCGGCCACTATGACGAAATTTAAAATTTCTCTGGCCTTTATGATTGTGGTGCCAGTGGTGTTTTATGCATTTATTTTAGCCGAGCGCAGATGGGGCAGGAACAGAGAGGAAGCAGTACCCGCAGGAGAAATCCGGTCAGTGATTTTCGATGTGGGTATGGTACTGGTGGATTTTGACTGGAGAGGCTATCTGAAACAGCAGGGCTTTGAAAAAGAGAAAGAAGAGAAGCTGGCTGCGGCAATCTTTGAAAGTCCGGTCTGGGGAGAGCGGGATCAGGGACTGCTGGAAAATGAGGAGTACGAGAAGAAATTTGTACAGAATGCCCCTGAGTATGAAACAGATATACTGCGTATTTTAAGGGAAGACGGAAAGACGATCCGGGTTTTTGACTATGCCCAAAGCTGGGTGAAGTATCTGAAGTCGAAAGGGTACCGGCTGTACATCCTGTCTAATTTCAGTGATAATATGTTAAGGCAGGTCAGAAAGGATATGACCTTCCTGGAGTATATGGACGGGATTGTTTTTTCCTGTGAAGTAAAAGAAGTAAAACCGAAGGCGGAAATCTATCGGATCCTGTTGGATACTTATGGAATCCAGCCGTCTCAGGCCGTTTTCCTGGATGACCGCAGGGAAAATATCCAGGCGGCAGAAAAACTGGGAATCCACGGCATTTGTTTTAAGAACTTTAAGCAGGCCGTAAAAGAACTGGAGAAATTAGGAGTAAAATAACAGAACGCCTATAAAGGCAGGCGTTCCGTATGTTCCAGGAAATAGTCACGGATCAGAGTAACCCCTCCCAGTAAAATAGCGGTATCCTGCAGTCTGGAGGGAACCAGGCGGCAGTGCTTCTTCATGGAATTAGCCAGACAGTCGGTAATCTGCTGACACAACTGGGGAAAATACATGGTAAAGGCGCTGTTTATAACAATCATTTCCGGATTTAATATCTGAAGGATATTATTAACGCCCACGGACAGATAGGTAACGAAATCATCGGCAGTGGAAAGGGCGTCAGCATCTTTTTTCTGATAGAGAACGGCAAACTCTTCAATGGAGATCTGCCGTCCTTTTTTTTGGGATAATTCCTTTAAAAGGGCGGTTTCCGAAGCATATTGTTCCAGACATCCCCGATTTCCGCAGGGACACTGCCGTCCCCGGATCTGGATAATGGAATGGCCGAATTCCCCGGCGTAGCCGTCCTGACCCTTTAAAAGCTGGCCCTTCATATAAATACCCAGTCCGATTCCTGCATGGACACTGATATTGACCAGGTTCTCACAGGAAAAGGCAAAGGCGTGTTCGCCCAATACAGAGAGATTGGCTTCGTTTTCCAATTGAACCGGGCAGTGAAATTTCTCCTGCAGTGCAGTGGCAAAGTCAATTCCACTGTAGGGAGAATAGGGGATGAAGACGGGACGGTTTTCATGAACCACTCCGTGAAGCCCCAGACTGATTCCCACCAGGCCGTAAGGGGAGGGCGGAAGTACCGCCAGGGACTGAGTAATCAGGGAAATCAGACGGGGGAGAATCGTTTCCCGATCCGTATGGTTTTCCGTGCGTTTTAAAGCGCAGTGCTCCCCGGCCAGATTAGAGGTCAGAAGGGTAATGTATTCCGGAGACAAATCAATGGACAAAATATGCCCGCAGTCGGCGTTCAGCTTCAGCAAGATGGGTTTACGCCCTTTTTTTGTCTGTTCGTTTCCGATTTCTATGAGAAGGCCGGCGTCCAGAAGAGACTGTACAATAGAAGAGATGGTCGCCTTGGTCAGTCCCAGCCTGGAGGCAAGGGCCGCCCGGGAAATGGGGCCTTCCTTCAGAACCGTCCGGATCACAAGCCTGGTATTTAAATTGCGGATTAATTCTTTACTTCCTGTAATCATGTTTTTCTCCTTTTCCTGTAGTATATCACAATTAGTTTAATAAATAAACAAATAAAAAGAAAAGGGGTTGAAATATTTGAAATAAGTGGTAAAATAAGCATAAAGTTTAATGACTGAACTAATTAAAAAGTATGAGAAAAAGGAGAGAACGCGATGAGTAATATGCCGGAAATCAAACTGGGAATTGTAGCTGTAAGCAGAGACTGTTTTCCAAAGGAACTGTCCGAAAACAGAAGAAAGGCCGTAGCCGCTGCATACAAAGGAGAACTGTATGAATGTCCTACTGTGGTGGAAAGCGAAGTGGATATGCAGAAAGCTTTAAAAGAAGTTCGTGAAGCCGGATGCAATGCCTTAGTTGTCTATCTTGGAAACTTCGGACCGGAAACAGCAGAAACACTTATGGTGAAATATTTCCATGGTCCCTGCATGGTTGTTGCCGCAGCAGAGGAAACAGGAGACAATCTGGTACAGGGCCGGGGAGACGCTTACTGCGGAATGCTCAATGCCAGCTATAACCTGAAACTGAGAAATCTGAAAGCGTATATACCGGAATACCCGGTGGGAACAGCAGAAGAAGTGGCTCAGATGATGGAAGAATTCCTTCCTGTTGCAAGAGCGATTGTGGCCATTAAGAATCTGAAAGTCATCAGCTTCGGACCACGCCCCCAGGATTTCCTGGCATGCAACGCGCCCATTAAACGTCTCTACGATCTGGGAATTGAAATTGAAGAAAATTCAGAGCTGGATTTATTCGAAGCCTACCACAAACACGACGGAGATCCCAGAATTCCTGAAGTTGTGGCCGATATGGAAAAAGAGCTGGGAGAAGGCAATCAGAAACCGCAGATTCTGCCGAAACTGGCTCAGTATGAACTGACCTTGTTAGACTGGGTAGAACAGCACAAAGGTTCCAGAAAATATGTGACCATTGCCGGAAAGTGCTGGCCGGCCTTCCAGACTCAGTTCGGATTTGTTCCCTGCTATGTAAACAGCCGCCTGACGGCAAAGGGAATCCCGGTTTCCTGTGAAGTGGACATCTGGGGAGCAGTCAGTGAATTTATCGGAACGGTAGTCAGCCGGGATACAGTGACCTTACTGGATATTAACAACTCTGTACCGGCCGATATGTATGAGTCCGAAATTAAAGGGAAATTTAATTACACCTTAAAAGATACCTTTATGGGATTCCACTGCGGAAACACAGCGTCCGGAAAACTTTCTTTCTGCTCCATGAAATATCAGATGATCATGGCCAGAACCCTGCCGGAAGAAGTGACCCAGGGAACCTTAGAGGGAGATATCATCCCGGGAGATATTACTTTCTTCCGTCTTCAGAGTACTTCCGACGCAAAACTGAGAGCTTATATCGCTCAGGGCGAAGTTCTGCCGGTGGCTACCCGTTCCTTCGGAGCTATTGGAATCTTTGCGATTCCGGAGATGGGACGTTTCTACCGTCATGTTCTGGTAGAGAAAAACTATCCCCATCACGGAGCAGTGGCCTTCGGCCATTTCGGAAAAGAGCTTTACGAAGTATTTAAATACATAGGAATTGAAGTAGAAGAAATTAATTATAATCAGCCAAAAGAAGTTCGTTATCCGACGGAAAATCCGTTTGCTTAAGCAGAAAGGGGAAGGCTATGTATTACATCGGCGTAGATTTGGGCACCTCTGCCGTGAAACTTCTGTTGATGAAAGAGGACGGGAAAATTGAAAATGTGGTTTCCAAAGAGTATCCCCTGTATTTTCCCCAGGAGGGATGGTCCCAGCAGAATCCCCGGGACTGGTGGGAACAGACAGTTCTGGGAATCCGTAAGCTGACGGAAGGATTTGATAAAACCCAGGTGGCCGGAATCAGTTTCGGAGGACAGATGCACGGGCTGGTGGTTCTGGATGAGAACGACCAGGTTATCCGTCCGGCCATTCTCTGGAATGACGGCAGAACCCAGGAAGAAACCGAATATCTGAACCGGGAGATAGGAAAAGAAAATCTGTCTGCGTATACTGCCAATATTGCCTTTGCCGGATTTACAGCGCCTAAGCTGCTGTGGATGAGAAAGCAGGAACCGGAAAATTTCTCAAAAATAGCGAAGATCATGCTGCCCAAAGATTATCTGGCTTACCGGATGACAGGAGTTCACAGCACCGATTATTCCGATGCGTCCGGGATGCTTTTGCTGGATGTGAAGAACAGGCGCTGGTCTGAGCCGATGATGGAAATCTGCGGAATCAGCAGAGAACAGCTTCCGGACTTATATGAAAGCTATGAGGTTACCGGAACTCTTACAAAGGAAGCGGCAAAGGAGCTGGATCTGCCAAAGACCTGTAAGGTAGCGGCCGGGGCGGGAGACAACGCCGCCGCTGCTGTGGGAACCGGAACCGTGGGAGAAGGAAAATGCAATGTCTCTCTGGGAACCAGCGGAACCATCTTTATTTCCAGCAGAGAGTTTCAGGTGGACAGTCATAACGCCCTCCATGCCTTTGCCCATGCGGACGGCCATTACCATTTAATGGGATGTATGTTAAGTGCAGCTTCCTGCAATAAATGGTGGATGGATGAGATTATCCGGACCAAAGAATACGGGAAAGAACAGGAAAAGATTCAGGAACTGGGAAACAATCATGTATATTTCCTTCCTTATCTGATGGGAGAGCGCTCCCCCCATAACGATCCGAAGGTGAGAAGCATGTTCCTTGGAATGTCTATGGATACTACCAGGGAGGATATGACCCAGGCGGTACTGGAAGGGGTTGCCTTTGCTATCCGGGATTCTCTGGAAGTGGCGAAAGCCCTGGGAATTGCCATAGCCCGTACCAATATCTGCGGCGGGGGAGCAAAAAGCCCTCTCTGGAAAAAAATCATGGCAAATGTCTTAAGGATACCGGTGGATATTGTAAAAGAGGAAGAAGGGCCGGCTCTTGGCGGGGCCATGCTTGCAGCCGTAGCCTGTAAAGAGTACGCGACTGTAGAAGAAGCAGCGCAAAAAATCGTAAAGATTGTCGATACCGTATATCCGGATCCGGAATTAATGGAACGTTATGAGAAAAGATACCAAAGTTTTGTCCGGTTATATCCGGCTGTACGGGGACTTTTCTGAATAAAAAAGTAATTAAAACGGAAAAAATAAAAGCACAATCAGAATTTGGTTGTGCTTTTGTCTTTTTCTATTTAAAATAATGGTTAGAAAGGTTCTCGGCGATCGGTACGTCCTACCAGATAATCCACAGAAGTATGATAATAATTGGCAAGGCGTATCATAGTTTCAATAGGAATATTGCGAGTACCGTTTTCATAGTGAGAATATGTCCGTTGAGAAATATGAAGGTATTCACTGATTTCCTTCTGAGTAAGATCAGCGTCTTCTCTTAGATTTTTCAAACGTTCATATTTCATAACCTCACCTCATGAAAGAGTATATCCCAGAACAATTTGTTCTATTGCGAATTAGAACAAAATGGTCTAAAATGGAAGGAAGGAGGAAGAATTCATGAAAGAAAAGGATTTTGTACAGGAGCTCTATCAGGTTTTAAACCGTACCAGAAGAATTCACATTGAGACTTTAATTATTGACGACAGAACAGAAATTCCGGATCTGCTGGTGGAATTAAGCTCCGGTGAAAAATTTTCAATTAGTGTTAAAAAGCTTGAGAATATTATATTTTAGTTAATTCTTATCTTATTTCTGAAATTCCGGACTTTCGTCCCCAAGATCCCATGAAGCTGCTTGAAAATTGAATAGAAAACAGAAAGGAAAATGGAATGTTTAGTAAAGTATTATCTGCATCCATTCTGGGGATGGAAGTTTGCCCTGTCCAGGTGGAAGCAGACATCAGCAACGGCCTTCCTTCTTTTATCATGGTCGGATATGTATCAAGTCAGGTAAAAGAAGCCCAGGACCGGGTGAAAACCGCGTTAAAAAACACGGGCATCTATCTCCCGCCCAAAAAGATTACGGTAAACTTTTCCCCCTCTAATATAAAGAAAGAAGGCGCCGGCTTTGATCTCCCTGTGGCCGCCGCTGTACTGGCCGCCGCTCAGCTCTATCCGGGCCAGAGGCTGGAGGGGATGTTTCTGGCCGGGGAGCTGAGTTTAAGCGGAAAGGTCAACGGCATATGGGGAATCCTGCCCATGGTTGCCAAAGCCAGAGAACTGGGCTGCCATACCTGTCTCATTCCCCGGGAAAATGTAAAAGAAGGGAGAATGATAGAAGGCATCCGGGTTATCGGCATTTCTTCGGTAAAAGAAATGCTGGACTATCTGAGAGGAAAAGAGATTCCCGGTGTCCCTTTGAAAAAGGAAAAGGCCCCTGAAGAGACATACCGGGAGGATTTCTCCCACATTCAGGGACAGGCAGCGGCGAAAAGAGCGCTGGAAATTGCAGTCAGCGGGTTTCACAATCTGCTTCTGGTGGGGCCTCCCGGCTGCGGAAAAAGTATGATGGCCCGCTGTGTGCCGTCTGTCTTTCCTCCCTTAAGCCGGGAAGAATCTCTGGAGCTTACAAGAATCTACAGTATTGCAGGCCTTTTGTCCGCCGAAAATCCTGTGATGAGGAACCGTCCTTTTCGGGCGCCTCATCATACGGCTTCGCCCCAGGCCATGGCCGGAGGCGGAAGAATTCCCAGACCGGGAGAGATCACCCTTGCCCACAGAGGCGTCCTCTTTTTAGACGAGATGCCGGAATTTTCCAGGGGGAGTCTGGAGATTCTCAGACAGCCTCTGGAAGAGAAGAAAATCCGGCTTTCCAGAGCCAGCGGGACCTATACGTTTCCCGCGGACTTTCTGCTTCTGGCTGCCATGAATCCCTGCCCCTGCGGGCATTATCCGGACGTGGAGCGGTGCAGCTGCACCCGGCAGGAAATCGACAGGTATACAAAGAAAATCAGTCATTCCCTGTTAGAACGCATGGATTTATGTGTGGAGACAATGCCTGTAAAGTTTCAGGAGGCGGCCGCAGGAAGAAAAGAGGAGACGTCCCGGGAAATCCGAAAGAGGGTGGAGCGGGTGCATCAGATTCAAAGTGAAAGATACAAGGATAGGAATATCCGGTTTAACGGGGAGCTGTCTGCAGCGGATATTTCCAGGTACTGCAGTCTGTCGGCAGAAGGAAGAATCCTGATGGAGCAGGCCTATGAGAGTCTGCATCTGAGCGTACGCTCCTATCACAGAGTCTTAAAAACAGCCAGAACCATTGCCGACATGGAGGAGAGAGAAGAGATTGGCGTAAGCCATTTAACAGAGGCGCTGACGTACCGGATGTCCGGCTTTAGGAGCTGGGAGTAGGAAAGAGGAGGATGAGAATAATATGGAAGAAATGCAGAGCAGACGCATAGAATGTATTACCCGCCGGGACCGGAGATACCCGGAGAGAATGAGAGAATTGCCGGACATGCCCGAGAGAATCTATGTTCTGGGAAATCTTCCCCGGGACGATGTTCCCTCCATTGCCATTATCGGAGCCAGAAAATCCAGTTACTATGGAAGATCCCAGGCGTCTGCCTACGCCCGGTACTTCAGCAGTCTGGGGATTCAGGTAATCAGCGGTATGGCTCTGGGGATTGACGGAGAAGCACACCGGGGCGCTCTGGAGGCCGGGACTCCTACCTATGCAGTATTGGGATGCGGGGTGGATGTCTGCTATCCCCGATCCAATGAGATACTTTACCAAAAGATCCAACAGAAGGGAGGAATCATCAGTGAACAGCCGCCCGGACAGGGAGCCAGACCCGGATTTTTCCCCCTGCGCAACCGAATCATCAGCGCCCTGGCCGATGTGATCTTAGTGATCGAGGCAAGAGAAAAAAGCGGTTCCTCCATTACGGTCAACTATGCCCTGGAACAGGGAAAGGCAGTGTATGCCCTGCCGGGGCCGGTGGGGAAGGAGCTGAGCGTGGGGTGCCACAGGCTGATCGACGAGGGTGCAGGGATTGCCTACACTCCGGAAATTATCCTGAGAGAATGGGAACATAAGACGAAAAAAGAAGAAAACCCTCTGAAAAAAAAGAAGATAGGACTTGCAGGAGATAGGGATTTGGTGTATAGTGTACTCGATTTACAACCCAAAAGTCTGAATGAACTGGCCAAAAAGTCTCAGATGTCTTTACAGAAAACAGCGCAGGCATTAATAGAGCTGGAACTTTTGGGCATGATAACTGAAGTTGGCAAAAATTATTATAGAAGGAATCCGTAAGAATGAGAAGAAAAGCTGGAAACAGCTTTGTAGATTCCATGATTACAGGAGAGGTAACATGGCAAAATATCTGGTAATCGTTGAGTCACCGGCTAAGGTGAAAACAATTAAGAAGTTTTTAGGAAGTAATTATGAGGTGGAAGCCTCTAACGGGCATGTAAGAGATTTGCCCAAAAGTCAGTTGGGAATTGATATTGAAAATGATTATGAACCGAAATATATTACAATCCGGGGAAAGGGAGAACTTCTGGCAAAGCTGCGTAAATCAGCAAAAAAGGCCGATAAAATCTACCTGGCCACCGACCCTGACCGGGAGGGAGAGGCGATCTCCTGGCATCTTACCAAGGCTTTGAAAACAGAAGAAGACAAAATGTACCGGATTTCTTTCAATGAAATCACGAAATCCGCTGTAAAAGCTTCCATTAAACAGGCCAGAGACATTGATATGAATCTGGTGGACGCCCAGCAGACAAGACGAATCGTAGACCGGATGGTGGGATATACCATCAGTCCGATTCTGTGGGCCAAAGTAAAACGGGGATTAAGCGCAGGAAGGGTCCAGTCTGTTGCTCTTCGGATTATAGCCGACCGGGAAGAAGAGATTAATTCTTTTATTCCCGAGGAGTACTGGAGCCTGGAGGGAGATTTTCACCTGAAAGGGGAGAAGAAACCTCTGACTGCCAAGTTCTACGGAACCGATAAGAAAATTGTGATTCGAAGCAAAGAAGAGATGGATGAACTCCTGGAAGAGTTAAAAAACGTTTCCTATGAAATTACAGAAGTAAAGAAAGGAGAGCGGATGAAAAATGCCCCTCTTCCCTTTACCACCAGTACCTTACAGCAGGAAGCTGCCAAAACTCTGAATTTTTCCACCCAGAAGACCATGCGTCTGGCACAGCAGCTTTATGAAGGAATTGACATTAAAGGGAACGGAACCGTTGGTTTAATTACCTACCTGCGTACAGATTCCACCAGAATTTCTGAAGAGGCAGATGCAGCAGCCAGAGAATACATTCAGGAAGAGTATGGAGAGGAATACGTGATGGCAGCCCCCAAAAGCGGCAGTAAGGATAAGAAAATCCAGGACGCCCATGAGGCTATCCGTCCCACGGACATCCGCCGTCTTCCCCTTTTGATAAAGGAATCCTTAAGCCGGGATCAGTACCGTCTGTATCAGCTTATCTGGAAACGGTTTGCAGCCAGCAGAATGAGCCCTGCCAGATACGAGACGACTTCTGTGAAAATTTCAGGAGGAAAGTACCGTTTCACCGTATCTGCATCGAAGATAAAATTTGACGGATTTATGTCCGTCTATACCCAGGAAGAAGACAAAAAGAAAGAGGGAAACCTGCTGTCAAAGACCCTGGAAAAAGGCATGACCCTTACCTTAAAAGAACTGCTTCCGGAACAGCACTTTACGCAGCCTCCCGCTCACTATACAGAGGCTTCTCTGGTAAAGACTCTGGAAGAGCTGGGAATCGGGCGCCCAAGCACGTATGCGCCTACCATCACTACGATTTTAAGCAGACATTATGTGTCAAAAGAGAATAAGAACCTCTATATTACAGAACTGGGCGAAGTTGTAAATAATATTATGAAGCAGGCCTTCGCCAGCATTGTGGATGTGAACTTTACGGCAACCATGGAAGGACTTCTGGACTGTGTGGCAGAAGGAACTGTACAGTGGAAAACGGTGGTCCGCAACTTTTACCCGGATTTGAAAAAAGATGTGGACGCAGCCCAGGAAGAACTGGAAAAAGTGGATATTGCAGATGAAGTTACGGATGTAATCTGTGAGAACTGCGGAAGAAACATGGTGATTAAATACGGCCCCCACGGACGTTTTCTGGCCTGTCCCGGATTTCCCGAGTGCCGCAACACAAAGCCGTATTACGAGAAGATAGGAGTGGCCTGTCCCCAGTGCGGTAAAGAGGTGGTAATGAAGAAGACCAAGAAGGGCCGCCGCTATTACGGATGCGAAAACAATCCGGAGTGCGATTTTATGTCCTGGCAGAAACCTTCTGCTAAAAAATGTCCGAAATGTGGAAACTATATGGTAGAAAAAGGAAATAAACTGGTCTGCAGCCAGGAAAACTGCGGCTATGTGGAAACAGTTTCCGAAAAGAAATAGAACTTCCAAAAGAGGAGAGTCTGATAAGTCAGACTCTTCTTTTAATGTAAGGAATATATATAATTTAAAAAAAAGAAATAAAATTCTGAAAAGTGACAAAAAATATATTGCATTTTCAAACGAAAAAGAGTAAGATGATTATATAGTATTATAATTGTAAAGTATTAAGAAAGGAGGCCACGAATGAGCGTTCAACTGTTAGACAAAACTAGAAAGATTAACAAACTTTTACACAATAGCAATTCCAGTAAAGTGGTGTTTAACGACATTTGTCAGGTCTTAATGGAAACCTTAAGTTCCAATATTCTGGTTATGAGTAAGAAAGGGAAAGTACTGGGAGTCAGTCTGTGTCCGGGAGTGGAAGAAATTACAGAATTGATTGAAGATAAGGTGGGCGGTTTTGTGGATCAGCTCTTAAATGAGAGATTTCTGGGAGTTTTGTCTACAAAGGAAAACGTGAATCTTCAGACACTGGGATTTGAACATGTTTCACCCTCCTATCAGGGAATTATCAATCCCATTGACATTGCCGGAGAAAGACTGGGAACCGTGTTCATGTACCGCAATGATAAACCTTACGATATTGAAGATATTATAGTCAGCGAATACGGTACTACGGTAGTTGGCCTGGAAATGATGCGCGCGGTACATGAGGAGAATGCAGAAGAAGATCGGAAACAGCAGGTAGTGAAATCCGCTTTCAACACATTGTCATTTTCTGAACTGGAAGCAATCATTCACATTTTTGACGAGCTGGACGGAGATGAAGGCATTCTGGTGGCAAGCAAGATAGCAGATCGGGTAGGAATCACCCGTTCCGTGATTGTAAATGCCCTCAGAAAGTTTGAAAGCGCCGGAGTGATTGAATCCCGTTCTTCCGGTATGAAGGGAACGTACATTAAAGTTTTAAACGAAGTAATTTTTGACGAGCTGGAAGAGATTAAGGCACAGAGAAATAAAAAAGCATAACAGAACATGCAGAATACCAAAGAGGATCAGAACATGATATGTCTGGTCCTTTTTCTTTGTCTTCATAGATTTTTTATAAATTTATTTGAAAAATGAGAAAAAATGAGAATTACAAAGAATATAAGAGATTAAAAGAGTATATAATGAAAATGGCAGGGTTGTAAGGAGTTGCAGAAAAACGATAAATTCACTAATATTAATCACAGAGTTAGCACTCACCTAAAATGAGTGCTAGTAAAGTCAGAGATTTAAAAGGAGGAAATAGATTATGAAGTTGGTACCATTAGGAGACAGAGTTGTATTAAAACAGTTAGAAGCAGAAGAAACAACAAAATCAGGAATTGTATTGCCGGGACAGGCACAGGAAAAGCCGCAGCAGGCAGAAGTAGTAGCAGTAGGACCGGGCGGCATGGTTGACGGAAAAGAAGTGAAGATGGAAGTGGCTGCAGGCGATCAGGTAATCTATTCCAAATATGCCGGTACCGATGTGAAGATGGATGGCGAAGAATATATTATTGTAAGACAGAGCGACATTTTAGCAGTAGTTAAATAAGAAAAGATCAGGAGGAAACAGCAATGGCAAAAGAAATCAAATACGGGGCAGAAGCAAGAGCAGCCCTGGAAAGCGGCGTAAATAAATTAGCAGATACAGTAAGCGTAACACTGGGACCGAAAGGAAGAAACGTAGTGCTGGATAAAGCCTTCGGCGCTCCGCTGATTACCAACGACGGTGTTACCATTGCAAAAGAAATCGAACTGGAAGACGGATTCGAAAACATGGGAGCACAGCTCATTAAAGAAGTTGCTTCCAAGACAAACGATGTAGCCGGCGACGGTACCACCACAGCAACTGTTTTAGCTCAGGCAATGGTACATGAAGGAATGAAGAACCTGGCAGCAGGCGCAAACCCGATCATTCTGAGAAAAGGAATGAAAAAGGCTACAGAGAAAGCCGTAGAAGCAATTGAAAACATGAGTAAAAAAGTAAGCGGCAAGAAACAGATCGCAAACGTAGCTGCAATTTCTGCAGCCGACGAAAAAGTAGGCGAACTGGTTGCCGATGCAATGGAGAAAGTATCCAACGACGGCGTTATTACCGTAGAAGAATCCAAAACCATGCATACAGAACTGGATTTAGTAGAAGGTATGCAGTTTGACAGAGGTTATATCTCCGCTTACATGTCCACAGATATGGAAAAAATGGAAGCGGTTCTGGAAGATCCGTACATCCTGATCACAGATAAGAAGATCAGCAACATTCAGGAGCTGCTTCCTCTGTTAGAGAAAGTGGTTCAGGCAGGCGCCAAACTGCTGATCATTGCAGAAGATGTGGAAGGAGAGGCTCTGACCACCTTAATCGTTAACAAATTAAGAGGTACTTTCCAGGTAGTAGCTGTAAAAGCACCGGGATACGGCGAAAGAAGAAAAGAAATGCTTCAGGATATTGCCATTTTAACAGGCGGCCAGGTTATTTCTGACGATCTGGGTCTGGATCTGAAAGAAGTAGATATGAATCAGCTTGGTCGTGCAAAATCTGTAAAAGTTGCAAAAGAGAACACCGTAATCGTTGACGGATGCGGAGACAAAGGAGAAATCTCCAACCGTGTTGCACAGATTCGCGCACAGATCGAAGAGACAAAATCTGATTTTGACAGAGAAAAATTACAGGAAAGACTTGCAAAATTAGCAGGCGGTGTTGCTGTTATCCGTGTAGGTGCTGCTACTGAGACAGAGATGAAAGAAGCAAAACTTCGTCTGGAAGACGCTTTAGCCGCTACCAGAGCTGCGGTAGAAGAAGGAATCATCGCAGGCGGCGGATCTGCTTATATCCACGCTGCAAAAGAAGTTGCAAAAATGGCAGCAGATCTGGAAGGCGATGAAAAGACAGGTGCAAACATCATCCTGAAAGCTCTGGAATCTCCGTTACACCACATTGTAGCCAACGCAGGTCTGGAAGGCGCAGTGATTATCAATAAAGTGAAAGAATCTGAAGTAGGCGTTGGATTCGATGCATATAAAGAAGAATATGTAGATATGGTGGAAGCCGGAATCCTGGATCCTACAAAGGTTACAAGAAGCGCTCTGCAGAACGCTACCAGCGTTGCATCTACATTACTGACAACAGAAGCTGTAGTTTCTACAATTAAAGAAGAAACTCCTGCAATGCCGGCCGGAAATCCCGGAATGGGCATGATGTAATAAAAAAGTAAGAATATGGCTGTTGCGAATTTTTCGCAACAGCTTCTTTCTTTTTGTGATTTGTGTTACACTATACAGAAAGAAAAATACATAAGGAGTAACGGCTATGGGAGATTTGTATTCAGAATTGTTAGTGAAAAAAGAAAAGACGGGCAAAGATACGGGACTTCGGGTGCTGGTCATCGGGGCGGCCGTGGCCTGTTTCCTGATTGGTTTCTTTTACAGCATGTATTTCCTGATTCCCGCAGTCCTTCTGGGGGCAGGCTCTTATTTTGTCTATCAGAGAACCGATTTGGAGTTTGAATATCTCTATGTGAACGGGGATCTGGATATTGATAAGATTATGGCCAAAGTAAAAAGAAAGAAGGGGGAGTCCCTGAGTATGAGCCAGACAGAAATTGTAGCTCCGGTGGGCTCTCACAGACTGGACTCTTACAAAAGAGGAAGCGTGCAGGTAAAAGACTATTCCTCCGGAAATCCCTCCCACAAACGGTATGCAGTGATATACCGGGGAGACGGACAGACCAGAGAAATTATCATTGAACCGGACGAAGATCTGATTCAGAAAATGAAATACAGCGCGCCGGGCAAGGTTTTTTTCGATTGACACCATTTGAGATTTTTGTTACACTATGGAACAATAACAATTTAAATTAAACAATATACCACACAAGGGAGGAAATGCAATGGGTACTATCATTGGCGAGGGCATTACATTTGACGACGTGCTGTTAGTTCCGGCATATTCAAAGGTAATTCCAAATCAGGTAGATGTCTCTACTTATTTAACAAAGAAGGTAAGGCTGAACATTCCTATGATGAGTGCAGGAATGGATACCGTTACAGAACACCGGATGGCAATTGCAATGGCCAGACAGGGAGGAATTGGAATTATCCATAAAAATATGTCCATCGAGGCGCAGGCAGAAGAAGTTGACAAAGTAAAGCGTTCAGAAAATGGAGTTATCACCGATCCATTTTTCCTGTCTCCAGAGCACACCTTACAGGACGCAAATGAGTTAATGGCGAAATTCAGAATTTCCGGAGTGCCGATCACAGAAGGAAAGAAACTGGTGGGAATCATTACAAACCGGGATCTGAAATTTGAAGAGAATTTCAACCGGAAGATTAAGGAATGTATGACATCAGAGGGGTTAATTACAGCGAAAGAAGGAGTAACCCTTGAAGAAGCGAAGAAAATTCTTGCAAGATCCAGAAAGGAAAAACTTCCTATTGTTGACGATGATTTTAATCTGAAAGGATTAATTACCATCAAGGATATTGAAAAACAGATTAAATATCCTTTATCGGCAAAAGACGGCCAGGGACGTCTCTTGTGTGGAGCAGCGGTTGGAATTACCGCCAATGTACTTGCCAGGGTAGATGCACTGGTAAAGGCGAATGTGGATGTTATTGTAGTAGATTCCGCTCATGGTCATTCAGAAAATATTCTGAAAGCCGTTCGGGAGATCAAAGAGAATTATCCGGAAGTACAGGTAATCGCCGGAAATGTGGCAACCGGGGAAGCCACAAAAGCCCTGATTGAAGCAGGAGCAGACGCGGTGAAAGTGGGAATCGGACCGGGTTCCATCTGTACCACCCGTGTGGTGGCAGGTATTGGCGTACCGCAGATTACAGCAGTGATGGACTGTTATGCAGTTGCAAAGGAATATGGAATTCCGATTATTGCAGACGGCGGAATTAAGTATTCCGGAGATATGACGAAGGCCATTGCAGCCGGAGCCAACGTATGTATGATGGGAAGTATCTTCGCGGGCTGTGATGAAAGTCCGGGAACCTTTGAACTGTATCAGGGAAGAAAATATAAAGTATACCGTGGCATGGGCAGTATTGCAGCTATGGAGAACGGCAGCAAAGACCGTTATTTCCAGCAGGATGCAAAGAAACTGGTTCCGGAAGGCGTGGAAGGACGCGTGGCATATAAAGGCCATGTGGAAGACACCGTCTTCCAGTTAATCGGCGGTATCCGTTCAGGTATGGGATATTGCGGAGTAAAAGACATTGAAACCTTAAAAGAAACCGGAAAGTTTATTAAAATTACTGCAGCTTCTCTTAAAGAGTCCCATCCTCATGATATTCATATTACAAAGGAAGCGCCTAACTACAGCGTAGACGAATAAAGACAGGGGACTGTTGCAGAGTTTTATTCTGTAACAGTCCTTTTTTTGAAGGAATGACGGAAAATGCAAAAGAAACCAGACAGAAAGAAAAAGGGAAGAAAACCGGCATCCCAAAGATCCCGGAAGAAGAAAAAAGATAACCGGCTTCTCTATTTGCTGATAGGAGTCCTCTGTGTGGGAATGCTGGCGGCAGGAGGGCTGATGATCCGGAAAATGCTGGATGTTTCCCGGGAACGGGAGGCCCGTATTCTGGCAGAGCTGGCAGCTCAGGAAAATGAAAGCGGGCCGGCGGTTTGGATGGAGCAGGGGGCGCCCTATATTGATGTGGAGCTTTTAACACCCAATGAGTACTCCCGGCCCCAGATCCCCATAGAAGAGATAAGGGGAATCGCCATTCACTATACAGCCAACCCGGGAGCAACAGCGATGAATAACCGGAATTATTTCGAAAATCTGAAGGAGACCCATGAGACGAAAGTAAGCAGTCATTTTGTAGTGGGGCTGGAGGGAGAAGTGGTACAGTGCATACCTACCAGCGAGATTTCCTATGCCACCAATTCCAGAAATGTGGATACGATTTCTATCGAATGCTGTCATCCCGACGAAACCGGACAGTTTAATGAAGCTACGTATGATTCTGTGGTAAAACTGACCGCCTGGCTGTGTCTGCGGTTCGGACTGGATACGGAGGATGTGATTCGCCATTACGATGTAACAGAGAAGAACTGTCCGAAATACTATGTGGAGCATCCCGACGCCTGGGAAGAGATGAAAGCAGACATCGGAAGACAACTGGAAGAAGACAAAAATCGGATCGGAAATGAAAATTAGGACTTGTAAAAAGAAATAACTTATTGTACTATAAAGACAGATTTGTACGACTGGCGGAAGTAGAAGAAACTACAGGGAGTACAAGGATGAATATGTGTCGACCGCCTGGGCAACCATTTAGAAGGTTATCCAGGCATTTTTTTATATCATAGAAAGTAAGTATTTTATCAAAGGAGGAAGAAAATGGAAGTATTATCTTTGCAAAAAGAACTGAAAGAAAACGCATATCCGGGAAGGGGGATTGTCCTTGGACGTTCCGATGACGGAAAGTATGCAGTCGCCGCTTATTTTATTATGGGAAGAAGCGAAAACAGCAGAAACCGGGTCTTTGTGGAAGACGGGGAAGGTATCCGTACCCAGGCCTTTGATCCGGCCAAACTTACCGATCCCAGTCTGATCATCTACGCTCCGGTACGCGTACTGGGAAATAAAACCATTGTAACAAACGGGGATCAGACGGATACCATTTATGAGGGAATGGACAGACAGCTTACCTTTGAACAGTCTCTGCGCTGCCGGGAATTCGAGCCGGACGCTCCCAACTATACACCGCGTATTTCCGGAATCATGCATGTGGAAAACGGAAAATATAATTATGCAATGTCCATTTTAAAGAGCAATCACGGAGATCCGAAAGCCTGCAATCGTTATACCTTTGCCTATGAAAACGCTGTGGCAGGAGAAGGCCGTTTCATCCATACTTATAAAATGGACGGAAATCCTCTTCCAAGTTTTGAAGGAGAACCGAAACTGGTTTCCATTTCCGGAGATATTGACACCTTCGCTAAAGAAATCTGGGAAAGCTTAAATGAAGAAAACAAGGTATCCCTGTTTGTAAGATACATTGAGATTGAAACCGGAAAATACGAGAGCAGAATCATCAATAAAAATCAATAAGAGAGACAGGAGGAGACACACAATGAAAGAGCTGGAATTAAAATATGGATGCAACCCCAACCAGAAACCGTCGAAAATTTACAAAGCAGACGGCAAAGAACTGCCGATTCAGGTTCTGTCCGGAAGACCGGGATACATCAATTTCCTGGACGCCTTTAACGGCTGGCAGCTGGTACGGGATTTAAAAAAGGCTACCGGACTTCCGGCAGCGACTTCCTTTAAGCATGTATCTCCTGCAGGCGCCGCCATTGGCCTTCCCCTGACAGACGTTCTGGCAAAGATTTACTGGGTGGACGATATGGACTGGAAGAATTTCTCGCCTCTGGCCTGCGCATATGCACGTGCAAGAGGCGCAGACAGAATGTCCTCTTTCGGAGATTTTATTTCCCTGTCTGATGTGTGCGATAAAGATACCGCCCTGTTAATTAAGAGAGAAGTCTCCGACGGCGTTATTGCTCCGGGATATACCGATGAAGCGCTGGCCATTTTAAAGGAGAAGAAAAAAGGCAATTATAACGTTATCCAGATTGATGAAAACTATGAGCCGGCTCCTCTGGAACATAAAGAAGTATTTGGAATCACCTTTGAACAGGGAAGACAGGATCTGGCCATTGACGACGCACTGATTTCCGATCTGGTAACAGAGAATAAGGAACTGCCCGAAGAAGCGAAACGGGATATGAAGGTGGCGCTGATTACTCTGAAATATACCCAGTCCAATTCGGTATGTTACGTAAAAGACGGACAGGCCATCGGCGTTGGGGCAGGACAGCAGTCCCGCGTACACTGTACCCGTCTGGCAGGACAGAAAGCAGACAACTGGTTTTTGCGTCAGTGCCCGAAGGTGCTGAATCTGCCTTTCCGTTCCGACGTAAGCCGTGCAGAGAGAGACAATGCCATTGACGTTTATATTGGCGAAGAATATATGGATGTTCTGGCGGACGGCGCCTGGGAGAATATTTTTACAGAAAAGCCGGAAGTATTTACCAGAGAAGAAAAGAGACAGTGGCTAGATAAACTGGAGGATGTGGTTCTGGGATCCGACGCCTTCTTCCCATTCAGCGATAATATTGAAAGAGCTTATAAAAGCGGCGTGAAATATATTGCAGAACCAGGGGGATCCGTAAGAGACGACGCAGTGATTGCAACCTGCAACAAGTACCAGATGGTAATGGCGTTTACCAAAATCCGTTTGTTCCACCATTAAGGGAGGCGCTATGGAAGAGCTAAAGACACTGGAAGAAAGTCAGAAGTATTTCGGGGATTTTTTAAAGGAAAATAAAATTCAAAAGCTGCTCTGGGTATGCGGAAATTCCTGGAAAAACCAGAAACTGTGTCAGATTCTGGAAGAGACAGCCAAAGAGCAGAACGTATCTATTTTTTATTTTTCAGATTTTAAGCCGAATCCCACCTACGATTCCGTGCTGGCAGGCCTTGGGTGCTATCGGGAGAACGGCTGCAACGCTATCGCCGCTGCCGGAGGAGGAAGCGCCCTGGATGTGGCAAAGTGTATTAAACTGTTTTCCACCATGGATGAAGAGATGGAGGCCCGTAAAGAGGGCAGTTATTTAAAACAGAAAAGCGCAGAAAATCATGTGCCTTTTTTAACCATTCCCACCACCGCCGGTACGGGAAGCGAGGCAACCCGTTATGCCATTATTTATTATAAAGGAGAAAAGCAGTCGGTCACAGAGGATCTACTGCTTCCTTCTCACGTAATTCTCTGTCCTGACGTTCTGGAAGGGCTGTCAGACTACCAGAGGAAAGCGACCATGCTGGACGTTCTCTGTCATGCAGTGGAATCTTACTGGGCTGTAAGTGCTGATGAAACCAGTCAGAATTATGCGGCAGAGGCCATGAAACTGCTGGTTGAGAACAAAGACGGTTATTTGGAGAATACCCGGGAAGGAAATGAGGGAATGCTGGAGGCAGCCAATCTGGCAGGAAAAGCCATCAATATTTCCAGAACTACAGTTCCCCATGCCATGTGTTATAAGATTACCTCTTTATTCGGCGCTTCTCACGGACATGCAGCCGCTTTATGTCTTCCGGTTGTATGGGAGTATATGCTGGATCATATGGAACAGGTATCTTCACCTAAAGGCCGGGTCTATGTACAGAAGAATTTTCAGGAACTTGCCCGCTGCCTGGGATGTGAAGATCCAAGACAGGGCGTACAGTGGATGAAAGATCTGCTGAAGGAATTAAAGATGGAAGTGCCGGCCATAAAAGAAGAACAGATGGAACTTCTGGTTTCTTCCGTAAATCCGGCAAGACTGAAAAATAATCCCGTGGCCTTTGACCGGGAAGACTTAAAGAAACTTTATGAAAATGTAGGGAATCTGTAATTTCCTATAATAAAAGAAGAGCCTCACAGACTGTACAGACAGTTTTGTGAGGCTCTGCATTTCTCTGATTCTAAATAAATTTAACAGCCGTACCATAGGCCAGAATTTCTGCTGCTCCCTGGGTAATGGAATTGGTGGTATATCTTACGCAGATAATTGCATCGGCGCCCATGTTTTTGGCGTCGTCAACCATGCGGCCGGTAGCAATCTCTCTGGCATCCGTCATCATTTCATTGTAAGAAGTCAGTTCTCCTCCCACCAGGGTTTTGAAACTATTCATAATATCTTTTCCAACATGGACACTCTGAATAGTATTTCCCTTACATATTCCAAGTTCGGTATACTGTTTTCCCACCAGTTCATCTGTAGTTACAAGAATCATAACGCTCCCTCCAATCTTTCCGGATTTAAAATAATATAAATGTATTTTATCAGATACTTATTCCAGATTCAATTTTTTATTCAGGATATAATGGCTAATCAGGTAGTAAATGACACTGAAGATCACTGTCAGAATCACCAGGCCGATAAAGTAAGCAGTGAAGGAACGGATGACAGCCTCAGCAGCCGGAGACTGGGCTCCGATTTCTATCTGTGCGGAATAGATTTCTGTTTCCAGAAACAGATCTTTTCCCATAGTAACAAGGATTAAAACCAAAACCACTGCCTGATTAATAAAATACCAGAGCACATAGGACACGATGGATCCCAGAACCTTTTTCCCCGGGAAAAGACTTCCCAGAGAGATGGAACAGTACAGCTCCAGGATAGTGCTTATAAAACTGAAAATCACCAGGACAATCCCGAAAATGACAAAAGGAAGATAACCTGCCTTTATTGCCGTTTGAAACAGATCCAGGAAATCCCTGAAGAAATTGCGCTGGAACAAAATGCAGCAGGAAATCATCAGGATGAAAGCATCCAGCACACTCCACAAAAGGGCAATGATAAATTTAGACCACAGAAGCTGTCCTGAAGTTACGGGAAGCGTATTGGTCAGATACCCTTCATCCGTATAGATGTTCCGATAATAGCGGATAGCCAGATAAATGTAGGTGAAAAAGTAAATACAAACAATACTCAGGAAGAAAACAGTGGTATACAGACCGCCGAAAATTCCTTCCATGGGTTTGGTCTGCAGGATGGTCATAATAAGAAATCCTGTGATACTTAAAAGAAAAACAACGGTATGGGTGATTCCCAGCATAGGGGAAACAGCCTTCCATTCATATTTTAACAATTTCTTTAACATTTATATACCTCCCGGAATAATTCGTCTACCGATTTTCCCTTCACAAACCGAATATCGTCTACAGCTTCATGAAGACGGATTTTGCCTTCGTGAATGAAGACCACTTCGTCTAAAATCGTTTCCACATCGGAAATTAAATGAGTAGAAATTAAAATGGTAGCATTTTCGTCGTAATTATTAATAATGGTATTTAAAATATAGTCTCTGGCGGCCGGGTCCACACCGGCGATGGGTTCATCCAGGCAGTAAAGTTTTGCCCGACGGCTCATGACCAGAACAAGCTGCAGTTTCTCTTTCGTTCCCTTGGACATGGTTTTAATCCGGGAGGAAAGATCGATGGAAAGCTTCTGCAGCATGTTTTCTGCCCGGCTCCGATCGAAATCTTCATAAAAATCTGCAAAGTAGTCAATCACCTGATAGACCCGCATATGTTCGTCCAGATAGGTGCGCTCCGGCAGATAGGAGACAATGGATTTGGTTTCCGCTCCGGGAGCTTTCCCGTCAATAAGGATTTCGCCGGAAGTGACGGTCAGAAGCCGGTTTATGATTTTTATCAGTGTGGTCTTTCCGCTTCCGTTGGGACCCAGAAGACCGATGATTTTGCCGGATTCCAGGTTTAAATTAATGGAATTTAAAGCGGTTTTGTATCCGAACTTTTTGGATAAGTTTTTACATTCCAAAATGGTACTCATGATTTATCCTCCCTCAAGATTTTTTCGATTAGTTGCAGAGTTTCTTTTTTATCAAAGCCCATCTGATTCATTTTTTCCAGAAATTCCTGAATCTGGGTGGAAGCAAGGGTTTCCTTTAATTTCTCAATCATAGTAATGTCCTCCGTAATAAATCGTCCGCTGGTTCTCTGGGAATAGACCAGACCGGTTCTCTCCAGCTCCGAAAGGGCCTTCTGCATGGTATTGGGATTTACGGATGCGTCAGAGGCCAAATCCCTTACAGAAGGAAGTTTGTCTTTGGGTTTATAGCGTCCGGAGACAATATCCAGTTGAATTTTCTCAATGATTTGGGCGTAAATAGGACGGTTGGAATCTAAGTTCCATGTCATACATGCTCCTCCTTTCCTGTTTTTGTATTACTGTACTAAGTGATTAATACAATAATACAAGAGCAAGGAGATTTTGTCAATAGGGTTTTCAAAAATTTCATTCTGTATTAAAATGACATCAGAAAGGAAGTGGATATGGTACAGAGAAGAAAAAAGAGAAAATACGTAAGAACCAATAGGAAACCAAGGTATTCTGCCAGAAGAGTTTCCAGAAAAATACAGGTAAGAAGGCAGAAGGCGGCTCTGGCCGCAGTGATAATGATTCTTCTGCTGGCTGTGATTTTTGTGGTAATAAGCAAAAAAGCGCCTTTACAGGAAAATCAGGAAGAGGAATATTACATTAATGCAGACTGTGAAGCTTACCGTCCCCAGGTGGAGGAAACTGCCGCCAGGTACGGGATGTCTTCCTATGTGGATTTGCTGATGGCTTTAATGATGCAGGAAAGCTCCGGACAGGGAAACGATGTCATGCAGTCATCAGAAGGAAAGTATAATACCAAATATCCTCAGAAGCCCAATGGGATTACGGATCCGGAATATTCCATAGAATGTGGAGTTCAGGAGTTGAAATATGCCCTGGAGCTGACAAAATGCCAGGGAGCAGATGACAGAAAAGGAATAGAATATGCTCTGCAGGCGTATAATTTCGGCGCCGATGCATATGTTTCTTTTGTGGAAGAAAAGCAGGAAGACGGATGGAGCGTGGAAACGGCAGAAGAATTTGCCAAAATGGCCAGCGGGGGAAAGAAGCGTTCCCAGGACGATCCCTACTATGAAGCGGCAGGTCCATGGGACTATGGGGATCAGTATTATCCGGAGCATGTGCTGCGTTATTACCAGGTTTTCCAGGAAAATTAGAAAAAGGTGTTGCATTTCTATTTTTATATGTTACAATATTGTTACAAAAAAATGAAGGTGACAGGATGAATATATATGAAGCAATCTTTGCCAGAAAATCCGTGAGGAACTACCGGATGGAGGCACTGGCGCCCCAGGTTCTTACAGATATTTACAAATTTTATGAAAGTATCCGGGGTCTTTTTTCAGGAATCCCCACAGAGATTTCTATTATAGAAAATGTGGAAGGTCTCAGACACATGGGTATATTTGGTAGAAAAGCCCCCTATTATCTGGCCATTTATTCTGCAGAAGCGGAGAAAAGTATGATGAATGCAGGATTTATCATGGGACAGATGGGTCTGTATCTGTGTATGCGGGGACTGGGAAGCTGTTTTGCGGGGATGGGGAATCCGCCCCGTTCTTATCGTTTCAAAAACGGGAAGAAGCTGGTAATTCTGATGGCCTTTGGAAAGGCAAAGGGAACCTGTACCCGCAATCCTCAGGAGGCAAAGAGGCTGGATTTACAGGCTCTGTGTGTGATAAAGGATACCCCCGGACAGTGGGTACAGAAGTTATTGGAGGCGGCCCGGATGGCGCCGTCCAGTTATAACAGTCAGCCCTGGAGATTTCTGGTATACGGCAGCCGAATCCATGTGTTTGCAAAAAAGGAAAAAAGAGGGATTTTAGGGAAATACCGGGAATTTGACTTCGGAATTATGTTCAGCTATATTGTGCTGGCGGCAGAAGAGTTCTGGGTGGATGTGGATTTAATCCGGCTGGGAAATTTAAGCCAGAAGGTATTTGTAAACTCACAGTATATTTTAAGCGTGATTTATAATAAATAAAAACGGAGGAAAGTATGGAAGAAAAACAGATAGAAAAAGGAAAATCAAAAAAAAGCAGGAAAAAACTGATCATCACTCTGGTAATTCTGCTGGTTTTGTTTGCAGCCGGAGGGACTTTTGTGTTTATTCAGTACCAGAAA
>ERZ1643250.967-NODE-967-length-27209-cov-7.946527_pt1 | contig 27209 bp, 8 predicted proteins | sample MGYA00579262_ERZ1643250 | MGnify/ENA primary metagenome ERZ1643250 (study PRJEB29033, sample SAMEA4952265) | chicken gut metagenome | biome: Broiler Chicken; feature: Gastrointestinal Tract; material: Caecum | place: Ireland | collected 2018 | study: Broiler Caecal... | reverse complement strand
TTCTCAGGAGAGTTCTTCTGCGGCTGGTTCGTCGGCCAGTTCGTCGGAGACGAGTCAGGCAGAAAGCTCAGCAACCCAAAACGATTCTCAGCAAACGCAGCAGACAGGTAAAAATTCCGACGCGGGCAGCGCACAGACAGACCAGGGGACAAGTGCACCTTCCGGGCAGCAGGCGCTGACAGACGGCGCTTCAGATGCGGACAACGCCGGCGCTCAGAATGAGAAAAAAACTGCTGATGACAAGAAAAACAATCGGCAGAATGCTCAAAAAAAGCAGAAAGCGAAAACAGAGGAGCAGAATGACGGACAGACCGCCGGTAATGAGAATGGTCAGGATAATGGCGGTAATAACGGTGAAAATACCGGAGATAAAAGTGGCAAGACGTTTAAAGATGTTGCGGAAGAGAACTACGGGAAGAATGGAAAAACAGAGACGGCTTCGGTGACCTTTGAACAGTGGGATGACAAGGACAAAGTATACGCCGGTGAGACGGTGAACTTTGAAGTTGAATATGTGCTGAAGGCTCCGGCATATTATAATTATGGAAATCAGGGAGAGCCGCTTTTTGATACTTATGATGGTACGGAGATTGTACTTCATCTTCCGGAAGGGTTGAGCATTGACGAAAGTGTTGAGGAAACTTTAGCAGGCATTGATATCATTGCGCCGGATGATAATCCGGACTTTGCTGCAATGCAAACAAAACCAAATGACTGGGTTTTGAAATTTGAAGATAATCTTGCTAAAATTTCTGTTGTGACAGGAGACGTGACAAAAAGCTTCTTGCTCCCAATCAAGGTGGACGGAAACGGAACATTGGAAGCCGGACATATTTTTAACTTTGGTTCCAAAGGAACATTGGCAGAGATTAAAACCAGTTTCACGATTATGGATCGTACCGGTGCAACGGATACGGCAACTGACCAGAAATTTGATAAAAATATTCCGACTGAAACAGAGAGGGTCAATGAGCAGAATAAACTTACTTCAAAAACAGATGATGAATGGATCATTAAGAAGACGGCGGTATCAGAAGCAGACGGAGGCGTTATAGTCAGCTCTGATAAGAAGACAGTCACAGTGAAGTATGATCTGGAAGTCGGTTTAGAAGGCGAAGATGGAGCAATTGCAACAGAAGCGTCGGTTTACGGACGAAACGGCCGCGTGCCTTTTGATTCCATATCTTTGACAGAGATACCGATGGTTACCGGGCCGGATAGACAGAAAATGGCGGTTCAGCCAACCAGTATTACAGTGATGCCGAATTATGAGAGCTACACTGGCAGGCCAATTACTATGGTAAAAGCAGCGTCAGGAGATAGCTGGAATTTGCCAAAAGATGTTTCGAATCTGCCTGTAGATACCTGCGCAGGAAAGAGTGTGGGAGATAATGTGGCAGACAGCGCGCCGTATCGTTCCACATACCGGGTGGAAATGGTTTATGATTACGCGGAATTTGTCTCACATTATTACGATCCGGCAGAGAAGCAGGGACAGGTTACTATCAACAATAAAGCAGAACTTACATATACTTTAAAAGGTCTTACACAGATATCCAGCGAGTCTGATGCTGATCAGTACACCGGAGAAGTGACAAGACCGGCGCAGCTGAATCTGCAAAAGATGATTGTGGCGCATGGAGATAGTACGTCAAAGGAGTATACGTTGGCTAACTTTCCGACTGGCGATCCGGTTAATAGTGCAGTAGCATATACCATACAGAAAAAAGATGACACACCGTTGCAGCTTTACAGCCGTACAGAAACAAAAAATGAAGATGGAACAATTACGTATACCTATAACAAGTTAGAGGGAAAAGAAGGCGAGCCTGTTCAGGTGTTGTATGATGAAGAGAAGAAAGTTGCTACAGTAACCTATACTCCTTCTGCGGATAATACCAATGGACAGGTAAGTGTGTGGCTGGATGATGGCACATATATTGTTCAGGAAACGGGTATGCTGACAAATACGGTATATGATCATGTAACGGTGAATGGGAAAACTGTTGAAACTAGCGGCGCTTCAGATAGTACTGCCGGTTCGACCGCAGCAGCAGAGATAATGATCGCTCAGGCAGGGACGGCGACAGCGGCATTCTATAACAAAGAGCAGCTGGGCAGTATTACGATGCAGAAAAATGGTGTTAAATCGGGTGAAACTGAGAGGCCTTTGCAGGGAGCTGTTTTTGGACTTTATGGATCAGAGGGAGCGGCGAAAGCTGATACAAATGGAACAAGTCCAATAGCTACAGTTACCAGTGATAAAGATGGTAAGGTTGTGTTTGATCGTCTTACATATAGTGAGACAGGAACAACCTACTATGTGAAGGAAATACAAGCACCAGAGGATTACAGAATTGACACAGAGATTTATGAATGTATAATTTCCTCAGAAGAGCCAAATTGTATTAAGATTGATCCAATAGTAAATACCTATAATCTGGCGCCGGTAAAATTACAGAAGTACGTTTGGAATGGAAGTGCAGATAATGATGATTATGTGAAAGTTGGTTCTGCAACTTCGACAATTTTTAATAGTAATGGCGGAAGTTTTTCCATTGAAAAAAAGGTTGTGACTTCTGATGGGGAAACATGGGAGACGGTATCTGATAAATCTGCGCTTACATTAGGATCAAATGGAGATATCGTAACTTATCTTCCGGTTTACGACGATAATGGAAATGTGATTACTTACCGCTTCAAAGAAATTCTTCCAGAGGGCTGGCATGCAGATGATCAGACCAAAGAGACTACAGAAACACAGACAAATTCAGATGGAACCCAAAAACAGGTGAGAGTTACTTACTCAGAAGAATTTACATTAGAGAACTATTTGGGTAAACAGTCAAGTGAAATTGCGGCAAATGATATAATTGAAATGAAGAACGACCGCAGCGGCAGCATCGAAGTGACCAAAGATTTCTATGAGGCGGCCTCCGGCGGTATGCAGAAGGTTTCAAGTGGTTCCAATTTGACGGCAACATTTGCGTTGTATTATTCAACAAAAGATGACGGAACAGAATTACAGCCGTATCAGAATATAACAAAAGATGTGAAGGCTGGTACATCTGTGAAATTTAAAGATTTGCCGCGGACGATTGATGGCAATGCTGTATATTACTATCTGGTGGAGACAAGCGCTCCGGACGGATATGCCCCTTCACAGAAAGATAAAGAAAAATTAGCCAGACAAAATCAGGCTAAATTGTTAACGCAAATAGTGTCAGTAGGTAATAAACAGTGTCCGGTCTATGGTCCGTTTAATTTTACGGAAGAAATTTCTACAGGTTCTTCCGGCGGTTCTGCGAATACGGAAATCGTTCTTGATCAGACAGCGATTATCAATAATGTGGAACAAAAAGTACCGCTGTTAGTAAAGAAGAAGAACAGTTATGATAAGACCTTTGTAAAAGGGGCAGAATATTCAGTCTACATATATGCAGATGGAAAAACGAGTTATGATTATTATAAAAATCAAACACCAGTCAATGGACTAAACAACATAGAGATTGACAGTGAAAATGGCACCCTTTCCAAGCTGGAGCCGGGAGAGAAGTATATCGTCATTGAGACAACAGTACCGACAGGATATAAAGATGTGACGATGAATGAGGCAACCGCGGGTGAAAATCCATTGTTTGTTGACTTGACTGATATCACAAAAGGAAACATTGACACTGGTGAGAAGGTCAGAACGGTAACACTTATGAACCGGCCAGATCCGAAAGTGCAGATAACGAAAACTCGTGTGAATGCAGACGGAAGTGAGACGACACTGAATGGCGTGAACTTTACAGTCTATAAGAAAACGGTAGAAGGAGAGTCTGTCACATTTACTCCTGTGACAATTTATGGAGAGGCGAATTATACTATTACATCAGGTACGAGTGGAAATAAGCAGCTTCTGGCAGGAGAGTATTATTTGAAGGAAATTATTCCGGAAGGTAACCCTAATGCCATTTTGGATCCGAAGAATGAAACTTATAGAGAGTTTTATCCGACATTGGGAACAGAAAAAGTTGGAGAAAAAGGGAATGATGGTGAATTTTATTTTGGCCCATATCCTGTTACTGACGGTGCGGCTACACTAGACCTTGGAACAATTAAGAACTACTCCAACAAAGGCGCTGTGACAGTGACCAAAAAAGGAGCACAGGTTGGTAAAGAAGAGCAGCTACTGTTATCAGGTGCTGAATTTACTATTTATAAAAAGGTGATAGTTGACCAAAATAAGGAACAACTCGTTAAAGCTGGTACTGCCACCAGTGGAAGTGACGGCAAGGCGACATTCTCTAATCTGGATATTTATGATAATAATGGACAGAAGATTACCTATGTTATAGAAGAGACAACAGCGCCGACAGATTATACAGCCAGTGAAGAGAAACTTACTGTTCAACTCAATCCGGGAGAAACAGTAACAACGGATACAAGTGGCGCTGTGTTAGAAATTGTCAATCAACCGGTAACAAGTTTCACTGTAAACAAGGTGTACTACAATATGTGGGAACACGAATTTACACAGAAGGAATATAAGCTGCCGGGAACAGTAATCGCTCTTTATGAGAAAACTACGGATGAGGACGGTAATGTTAGTTATGAATATAAAGATGTGAAGACAACCAACGAGGATGGCTCTGTAACCTTTAATAATCTGGAACAGGAAAAAGAATATGTCGCCATAGAGGTACGGGTTCCGGAGGGAGAGGAATATCAGTATCTGGAGCCGAAGGATTATCAGTCAGATGGAAAACATAAAAAAGTTTATCTGAAACCGGACTACGATCCGAAATCGGAGAATGCTGGGTTAAATAATTTACCTCAGACAATCTCAGGTGATGACCTTGATCAGTATTATTATGTGACAAAAGAAGCGAATACAGATCAACCAGAGAATCCATCGCCGGAAACACTGGTCAATGTGGAAAACTGGGCGCAGCTGCAGATCAGAAAGTTTGTGACAGATAATAAAGGAAAAGACAACGAATCACAACGTGAAATCAATAATGCTCAATTTGATCTGTATATGCAAGTGGTAGATAATAGTAGTATAATACCTAATGAGGATGGAACTATATCATTAGCCTATACAGAAGGTTCGAAGGATTACAAACTGATTGGCTCTTATTCCAGTGGCACGCTCTATGATGAAAATGGTAAACGTATGGATGGCTGGTTTGGAACAGATATTCTGAAATCTGCTGATAACGTAGTTTACTGGCTGGTAGAGAGAGAAGCGGGAATAGGCGCGAAAATTGATGAGACAAACGTAGTTACACTGATTAAGCGTCATGATACTGACTATGTAAATAATACTACCTACACGTTGGACGGAGAAGTAGTATATCCTACAAATGTCATGGAATATCTGGATAATCGTGTAACTCAAGAAGATTTCGAAAACATTCCGGTATATGGCGGTAACGGCGAAATGTATTCCACTGTCCGGATTGCCAAGTGGGCAGGTTCCTACGACAATGAGACAGGAGATAAAAATGAGGAATACACACCTCTTGGTAACGCAGTTTTCGAGCTTTTACTGGTAGATAGTTCAGGTCGTGATTATAAAACGCTGGATACGTTGACTACCGGTTTGGATAACGATACGATTGGACAATCAGAATCAACGGAGGAGGAAGATGAATCGGGGGCAGGAGAACAAGACGAAACACAAGATGAACTGCTAACTTCCTGGGCTTCTTCCAAGGCATTTTCCTGGTCACAGATGGAGAAAATCAGAGAAGAACTGACAAAACAAGGTGTCAGCGAAGCAACACTAAATGATATTTTCCAGACAGACGAAGACGGCAATCATTATGTCCGTGTCATGATTAAAGAGAGCAAAGCGCCGTCCGGCTATTGGGCAGAGAAAAATACGTTTTATATGTATATGTTCTTCCAGAAAAAAGAGGCAAAAGAAGGAGCAACAACTTCATCTGGAGAAACATTATATACTACCACAGAGATTTTCAACGATGCCTATTATGTCAAGGGAGACCACAACAGTGATGCATATAAAGAGGCTGTGCTGGCGGAAGATCAGTCTGATGATACCTGGGCGTTTTATCCTACCAGAGAGGGTAGCGATGGTCAAACGTATACACTCTTTGATGGAAATTATACTGCGCCAGACGATGCAGATGGTGCCGCAGGAAAGAATGCGCAGCAATACCGTCTGGTCAACTGGCCGGTTGACAGACAGCCAGTCACCGTTCAGAAGTATGGATACGAGGTCAGAGAGGGAGAAAACAGTAATCTGAATATGACCTCTGAAGAGTTGAATGATTATTATAATAACCCTTTACAGTCGTATACAGATAGAGTTCCGCTGCAGGTGACCATGCGTCTGGAACGTTATATGGATGGCGAATGGCAGGCCTATGCATATAGTACGGAAGATACAGATGGAAAATTCACTACAAACGCACAGGGATATTTTGCATTCCCGGACGGTCTGCCAAGAGGTACATATCGTATCATAGAAGACCCGACGAACGAACAGCTGAGTGGTCAGCTTCAAAATTACGAAAATATCTATGATGGAAAAGGTAATTTTGAGGGCGGCAGCAGTGCGGAACAGAAAGAGGCAGCTTACTACTTTACTGTGTCTGGTCAGAATGTGCATATTACCATGTACAATCCAAAGAAACTGTCTCTGACAGTGAAGAAGACGGATATGTCAGGTAGCTCTGTAGATAATTTTGAATTTACTTTGTCGAAAGTAAAAGACGCAAATGATCAGGCTGCTACGGCAACTCTTCGAGAAAACACGGGAACCGAGGGAACCGCTACCTTTGATCAGCTTGATACTGGTACCTATAAGCTGGATGAAGCATTGTCTTCGACTTATTCCAAAAAGTACTTTGAGAAATATTTTGAGAAAATATATACTTCCTATACCAGACAGGATACGGAAGCAGAAACTACGGGAGAAAGCCTCAATAATATGGTAAATGGCAATGGTATCTTCCTCGGATATACCAGAAGTCTGAAATCAGGGCCGAATGGAACCAGTGTTCAGATAACCAAAAAGACGGATTTATCTGATTACAGACAAAGTACGGGCACCCCATTCTCTGTTTTAACGGTAGAGAATCCGGTGAAAGACGACTTCCAGATTAAGAAAACTGATACAGATACACTTGTTCGTAATCTTCCTGGAGCAAAGTTTGACATCTACTATGTATCCTTTGATCAGGTGGTAGAGGATGACAGTGATATTTTCGGGACTGCTACACCACCTACACCAGTGGATATTATTAAGGACAGCAATAGTATTACCGGTTGGACTAAATTCCCAGGGAGTACCACAGATGACAGTGCACAGAACGGCGATGACTATAAGGGTGGATATTGGGTAACTGGTGATGATGGTATCATTCAGATTTCCAATGCTGACCCGGGTATTTATCGGATTACTGAGCAGGAAGCGCCGGCAGGATATAATAAATCTGACACTTCGCAGTATATTGTTCTGACCGGAGGTCTGAACATTGGTGAAGTAAAAATAGGTAACGCTTCTATAAAGGTGGTAAAACCTGACACGGCAGAAACCGGTACAACAGGTGTTGATACAGCCAATACTGATATTTTAACCTTCACAAATGAAGCACAGGTTACTCTTACCGTATCCAAGACTATCAATGATGGAAATGATGGAAATGTAAAGGTTCCTGATGGTTTGTCATCAAAATTTACATTTGAGTTGTATGGAAGCACTACGGATGCAGATGGGAATATTGTGGTAAATCCACAAAATAAAATATCCACGGTTGATCATAATGGAGTGATTACTGCCAGTGGAGATACGGCCAATAACACCATCACCTTTACCGGCCTGACCAGAGGTGAGACCTATTTCCTGAAAGAGACATCAATGAGTGCTGGTTTTACTCTGAACAATGTGACGATTAACACAAGTCAGGCAGGTGAAGCAACAGGAGACAGTCAGACTGCCGGAACTGTAGCAGACAATCAGACTACGGCAAAAGTAGAAAAAGCCGGGGAGTACTATAAGATCACTCTTCCGAATACTTCCGCTGGTTTATCTGTAACTGCAGATAACACTTACCTGTACGGACAGGTTTCCATCATGAAGGTGGACGGAGCAGATGGAACTAGACTGTCGGGAGCAGCTTTTGAAGTATATCGCGATGGCGTAAAAGGAACCGGAACTCTTCTTAATGATGTTGACTTTGAGGAAGAAAAAGATAACACAGGTAAAGGAACCGGCATCTATACTGCAAAACTGCTGTTGACCAGTATATCCGGCAATACTTTCTATATTTATGAGAAATCAGCCCCGGATAATTATCTTCCGGATGCAAGCAATTACATAACAGTTACTCTGACGCCGGGACAGGTTGCCGATGTGGAAACAGAGGGAGGAGAAGAATTAAAGAAAGCTTGGTCTGAATCTAAATATGCCACATCAGAAAGCACAAAAGTCAATAACGATGCTATGCTGGGAGACTATATCTTCCCGAACTACAAAGGCGCGAATATTGAGCTTGTAAAATATGATAATGTCCGTGCTGCTAAAAATAGTAGCGTTGAAAGCGAAAAACCGGCTCCGCTAAACGGCGTAACATTTACCCTTTATCAGAGGACGATTAATCCAAAAGGAAATTGGAGTCGTGCGGACAGTGGCATAACCGGTAAGGATGGAAAGATTCAATTTCTGGTTAATCCGGATATGCAATATGCTTTGGCTGAGGAAAGTACTGGTCTCACGAACTATCAGGGACTGGAAGGTATTTATTCTTATGCTGACGGAGCAGAATCTGAGAACTCTCTGTCCACAGAGACAGTGACGATTGACAATCAGCCTAAGACTCTTTATCTGCTGAATAATGATGCGCTTACCAAAGGTGCGACCTATGCTTACAACGCTTATAACATTCCATATGTGAATCTGGAGATTCGCAAGTTCGACGCTCTGGAACCGTCTAATGAGAATGCGCGGATGACAGCGAAAGCGGCGCTTTACGACGTGACAGATGTAGAAAGTTTTAAAGATGGTGCAGCGAGTGATGAGGATGTAGAGAATTTCCTTGCAGGTACGGAGAACGGAGATGGAACCAGAACGGAGCCGACAGCGATTCGCAGCGATATTGCTGTGAATAATAAAACAGGTCAGGTTTCAGGAGAATCCGGTACAGAATATTACAGTTTTGCAACGGTGCAGAATGTAGCTGTGGCAGGAAGAACCTACCTCGTTGTTGAAACAGAGGCTACGGGCAGTACTCTGATTAAGGATAATAAGCAGGTGCAGTGGTATGACCTTATCACGGTGCCGGCGGGAAGCAGAACGGCGGAAGCGGCAGTCCTGAAAAATGTACAGGGCAGCGTATCTTCAGACCTTGCAAAAGAAGTAGTTGATAAGAAAGAATCATATACGAGTCTGTTTACGGAGGGAACAACTGTACAATATACCATTACTCCTAATGTGAACAGCAATAAATATCCTCTGTCAAAGTTTGTTGTGAGAGATGAAGGTTTAACGGCATATAACGGTGATACGGAACTTTCCGGTTATATGAAAGACCATTATTCCCTGACAGAAGTGACAGTGGGGCAGGCGACCCATGACACAAAAGACTATGCTGCTGGTAATTACCCGATTATGGCAACGGTTACATTTATTGGAAGCGATGCGCAGGGACAGGAAACTGTTTTAGGAACGCCACAGAAACTGGATGTAAGTTCACAGGCGCAGACGTTCAGCCTGCCGGCAAATGCAGCCGGAAAAGCAGAAAAAGTAGAGATCAGCTATGCATCAGAAAACTTTAAAACTGCGACAACCCTTGCAACGGGAGATGATACAACAGATGGATATGTGCTGGGAGCAGACTTTAAGCCAGGAGCTATTACCGTAACGGCAATGCTGGATCAGCAGGGCGGAATGGAAGCAGATGGCAAAACTCCGCAGAAAGCCATTACCAAAGTCCGGAATAAAGCGACAAGTACGTTGGAATATTACTCATGGACATCTGACGGAAAACGAATAAAAGCGAAATCGATACCGAAAGAAGCTACAGCGGATATCACATTTGCAGAGCAGCAGGCAGCAAAAGTTTCTATAACCAAAACTGCAGGAGAAGATTCAGCAAGGCTGGGAGAAAATATATCTTATACCATTACGCTTAAGAATGCCGGAGACGCCGGAGCAGCCATGGAAGACCCTTACCTTGTAGATTTTCTGCCGCAGGGAACAACCTTTGTCGTTTATGGTAATGAAGATAAGAATGGAGACGGTAAAGGAGACGAGGTCTATCTGGATGCTGGGGATACCGGAATTACATTGGGCAGCGTTACGACTATGTCCCAAAACGGTGAGAATGCGGTACGTATTAATCTGAATGGTTCATTGCAGCCGGGTAAATCTGTCCGGATTACATTGATTGCCAGAGTAGAAAATGCCGCTACCTCCTATGGCGCTTCTATCACCAATAACGTGATAGCGGGAAGTGCTGAAAAAGGAGTAGTCAGTGAAGGAAATTCGCTGGGCGCATCATTTAAAAATGCAAACGGTCAGTGGCCGGGAACAATGAGTTCAATCCTTGCTGATCTTCAGGTGGATACGAATAGAATTAATACATTTGAAGATATGCTTGACAATCAGAGTGGCGACGGAGTTGTCGCAGCACAGTCCTCTGTAAACTGGACAACACAGTCTGATATGGTGCTGGTAAAATCTGCAAAAGGAAATGCAGACACGAACGGCAGCTATAGTACTAACGCTCTGTCAACGGTAACTAATGATGCGGACGGGGCTATGAATTACAGATTGTCTCTCTCCAATACATCTGCCTTATATGGAAGAACAGGAATTTCAGTTATTGATATCCTTCCTACCTTTGGCGATTATACCGGCGGAAATACGCCAAGAGAAAGTGTTTGGGGATTGACCTTTGGAAGCGTTGATAATGTTTCTGTAATTACACAAACAAATGAGCCGGGACAGACAAGACAGATATATTTGAACGAAAGCAGTGAGTATAAGGTTTACTATTATACTGGAAAGCTAACTGCTGATTCAGAAGAACTGGCGCAATCTGATGATCAGAAAGCAAAATATAGTGCTGTATATGATGACGTGATGCAGATTGATTTTAACAGTACATCTCTTCCGACTAACTGGACTGCTCAGCGTCCAACAGATATTACAGAGGTGACTGCTTTCGTTGTAGCTGTGAACCCTGTGATTGCATTAACCCAGGGTACAACCCTTGTTATTGATTACACGGCAAAAGTAAATGGCGGAAAAGGCTGGGATGATAATAAGCTGAATGAGTATTCTTGGCAAAATACAGTGAATAGTTTTTCTGCTACTTACAAAAATTATAAGTTAAATGGTGAGAAGCCGGAAGACGCAGTGCAGGCTTCGGATTATGTTAACTCTAATCAGGTATCCGGAACCATCGTGCCGGGACAGGTGAAAGTCGGCGGGCACATTTGGATTGATAAAGATGGAGATGGCATCTGGGAAGACGGAGAATCTGTTGATAACTTTGTTGGAACGGAATTAGTAGAGCAAAATGAAGAAGATGTACTGATCAAAAACTTACTGGACGGTCTGGGTATTACCTTGTACTCTTACGATGGCGATTCCGGCACGGCGCAGGAAGTGGGAACATACGATAAGTCTGCTGATACTAATTGGCTCAATAAAGCCTACTTTGAATTTGGTGGTCTGATGCCATCCATGCTGTTGAATGGAGTTAATGAGAATGATGCTTATGCGGATGATAAACAAACTGATCCAGAAACTGCATTCGGTGGAGGTCTGCTGGATGTTACGAAGCTGAAAGGTACGTCGCCGAAAACCTACAGGCTTGGTATTGATATTCCGGCAGATGCAGGCGATTACGAAGTAACAGATCTTGGTAACACAACCGGTAAATCCAGAGATCCGAAGCTGTTGATGTATCCGGACACAATAACAGATAATGAGCTTAAAGAAGATATTATTTCTGAAACAAAAGATAATAACTTTAGAGGGGCTACTGTTATCGATGATACTGTGGAATCCGAGCAGTTCTATCTCTGGTCAAGGGCTACTGACGTATATGACCAAACGAAAGATTTGGGAATTGTACCGTTAAGAGATCTTAAGATTGTCAAAACTGCAGCGGACTATCAAAGTACAAAGCTGGAAGGTGTTAGCTTCACCGTATATGGGCCGTTTAGCGATGAGAAAATTGCAGATGGCATTACAGAAGCGGATTTGACTAACGGAACAACAATAATGACAAATTCTAGTGGTGAAGCTCTGTTTACAGATCTTCTCAGATTCCAGAACTATGTGATCATGGAGAACAGCACAGTGCCGGGGTATGAGCTGGATAACGCCACAGCAACAGGCGGAACAGGAACAAACATCGAGCAAAGAACGGTTACTATGACAAACGAAGAAGAACAGAGAGAAGAAAAAACGGTATGGATTCTGAAATCTCCATCTCCGTCGATTACAACCTCTACAGAGACAGTCACAGTAACCAATGAGAAGATACCTACAAAAGTTACTTTGAAGGCATCAAAGACACTTGAGAACAAACAACTTGGTGATCAGCAGTTTACCTTTAAGCTGTGGGATGGAACCACGGGTATAAATGCGATTGGAAATGAGGAGAAGCTGGTAGATACGAAGAAAAACAATGCCAGTGGAGAAGTAACCTTTGAAGAACTTTCCTTTAATACAACAGGATCGCATACCTATTACATCACGGAAGAGTTACATGCGGATTCTAAAGGAGCAAATCCATATCAGGGCATTACCTACGATACTTCTATCTATGAGGTGACTGTAAATGTAAGCTGGAATCCGGATGATTCAAATGAAAAGCCGATTGGACTAACCAGTGAGGTAACGTACAAAAAGCTTGATAATCAAGGAAATGTATTGGATGAATCTGAAGTCAAGTTCACCAACATATATGGTGCTATCGGCTCCTGGACGCCGGAAGGCACCAAGACGTTGACGGGCAGGGATATGAAAGAGGGTGAAACCTATACATTCTCTGTGAGGGAAGTGACTACAGGAGACGGTCAGAATACAGGAAATGATACTGCAACAGGAGAAACGACCGTTCCGGCAGATTCCACCGGAAGTGTGACAGGCGGAAGGGATGGTCAGCCATCGAATATCACATTTACACCGATTAACTATACGTTAGATGATGTGGGAACACATACCTACACTATTGTAGAGGATAAGGCTGGGCAGAAGATTGCAGGTGTAACTTATGATAATACGACTTACATCGTGGAAGTAACGGTTGAGGATAATGGAGACGGAACATTAGATTCACATGCAACCTACAAGGTTGGTGATACTACAGCTAATCAGGCGGACTTTACCAATATTTATGAACCAACCCCGATTACTTACAAACCATATATTTCCAAGACTCTTACCGGTCATGAACTTCCGGTCAATACTGAAAATAAGAAAGAAAAAACATTTACTTTCAGTTTGAGTAAGGGTTCATGTAATCCAGAAGATGGAGTTCGAATGCCGTCAACTAAGACATTGAAAATTCCAATCACTAAAGAGTCTAATGCGGATGCAAGTGTTGTAAAGAGTTTTGATGCTATAACATTTACAAAAGCTGGCACTTATACCTTTACGATTAATGAAGAAAAAACAGATGAAGTTGGAGTTACTTATGATGAAACAGTTTGGACGGTAACAGTAAAGGTTACAGATGATAAAGAAGGAAATCTTACCAAAACTGTGACTTATACAAACAATAAATCGCAGCAGGCTGTGACAATAACTGGCGATACGATACCGTTTACTAACAACTATCAGCCAACTTCAATAGAGGTACCGCTGAGTGTATCCAAAGCGGTGGAGGGCGCTAATATGCCGAAACCGCAGACCTTTACTTTCAAATTGAGTATGAATGGTCAAAATGATGGTTCGGTAAACATTCCGCAAAAAGGCATAACAAAAGAGGTTACTGTATCGCAGACTGGTGAAGAACACCGGGAGACAGTAAGATTTGATCCGATTACTTTCACGAAAGCAGGAACGTATACCTTTAAGATTGAAGAGACAACCATTCTTCCGAACGGATATACAATGCCTACGCCGACCAGATACGTGCAAGTTGTAGTATCGGATAATAATGGTAGATTGCAAAGCAGTGTGGCATATTACCTGTCAGATCCTGCTGTAGTGGATGGAGACAATACGGCATCTCGTTTTACTAACAATTACCGAACGGTAGATGTGGACTTTGCCCCGAAAGTGATAAAGACACTGAACGGCGACATTCCGGCAGGAACAAAAGAGTTCCAGTTTAAGATTGAGAACATCTCCGGAGATCAGACAGGTTTTAGTATAACGAATGCAAACTGTGTCGTTGGTTATGGACAAATTACAGGTGATAAAGAAGCATATTTTGATCCGATTACATTTACCAAAGCAGGTGAATATAAATTTAGAATTGAGGAAATCCCTACAGATGCCGATGGCAATAAGGGGTATGCGTATGATGATTCTAAATGGATTCTGACAGTCAATGTGGTGGATGATCCTGATGATAATGATAATCATCTTAAAGCGACTGGCACGTATGTCAAAGAAAATGGATCTGGTTCAAACAATAATGCAGCATCCTTTACAAACTCTTATGATGTAACGCCTGACACATACGCACCTAAGGTGAAAAAAATCATCACTGGCGCTGGCATACCGGCTGGAAGAAAAGATAAGTTTGACTTTACATTGACATACAAAGATGCAGACTCTGCTTACACCGGTGAAGATGTGACAGGCAGTGTGAAATATGGCAGTGACGTTATGGCGGTCAATGATGTGAAGAATCTGACGATGACAGGCAGTGGTGAAAACAGTTTCGAAGAGCTGACATTCACCAAAGCCGGAACTTACACCTTTGAAATTAGTGAGACTAAAGGAAATCAGCCTGGATATCAGTACGATGACTCTACATGGACATTGACAGTGACCGTAGTAGATGAAAACGGTGTACTTAAAGCGACGCCGTCTTATACAAAGACCGGCGATAAATCAGACACCCAGGCCTCCTTCACCAACACTTACTCTGTAACACCTGTTGACTTTATTCCTAAGGTGGAAAAACAGTTCAGTGATGACAGTGTAACAAGACCGAGAGTCAAAGACTTCAAGTTCACATTGACTGCAGATGCCAAGAACCCGTTGGGCGGCGCATTTACAGGAGTGACTGACGTCGAAAAAGGCACGGAATTGACAGGAGAGAACAACAACCTTACTGCTGCGGTAAATGGATTGGGAACTGTCAACTTCAGCACTATTACCTTCAAGCGGGCCGGCACCTACACCTTCCGGATCACGGAGAATGAAGGCGATGACCTCGGCTATACCTATGATGACTCCGTATGGACACTTACCGTACAGGTGGATGATGTTGGAGGAGCACTTAAGGTAACAAAAGCGACCTATGAGAGCAATGATACGGCGGTAGAGCCGAATAACGAAAACGCAGTATTTGTAAATGAATACCATTACGTGGCTTCTATTGTTATTAATAAGGAAGTACTTCGCGGCGATGCGGCTTACGAGACCGATGATGTCTTCTACGCAGGTATCTTCCGCAAGGTTGACAGCACAGACAATGGATCTGGCGGCCAGGACGGAGATGCCCAGGAAGGAAGCACCTATGAGCTTGTAAAGAATGTGATCGTTGATGATAAGACCGTGGAGAACGGGGTTGTTCAGCTTGTAAACAACAGCAGCGTGGAAGTTTACGTTCCGCTGGGCGGCGAGGAACAGACCGAAGCGGTTACCTATTATGTATTTGAGACTGATGCAGACGGACATCCTCTGGTAAGTTTCGATGCAGAAGGAAATGCAGTGTATAACCAGCCGTTTACCTATGAGATTTCCTCACAGAGTACAGGCGAGGATGGAACGGTCAATGACCGCGGCGAAGTCTATGTGACGGCAGAGGCTGCAGGAGCACATCCGGAAGTGACCATTACCAACAGAGCCACCAGCGTATCCATCGAGAAGAGAGATACCAGCGGCAATCCTCTGTCGGGAGCGGTACTGGAATTATGGAAACAGGCAGATTCTGTGGATGCCGGTGTGGAAGCAGATGCAGACCGGACAAAAGCGGACAATGGAGATATTCTTTTTGAGACCTGGACTTCGGATGGTACCCCTCATGAACTGACAGCAGAGCTGGCAGTAGGCGGAACCTATTATCTGCATGAGGCACAGGTGCCGGAAGGATACCTGCAGGCAGCGGATATTCTGTTTACGGTTGAAAACGGTGAGCCGATCACCTTTGTCATGGAGGATAAGGATCAGGCGGGCATGCTGGGACAGATCCAGGTGACCAAACGATTAAGCACCATAGACGAGACAACCTTTGATAATATTGACCTGGTTGCAGCAGATGCAACCTACTATGTGGGATTGTTTACTGACGCTGAAGGAAAGCATCCGTATGGCTCTGACTATGTGAAAGAGATTCATATACAAAATGCATCGTCAGGAACAGTAACTTATGACAATCTGCCGTCCGGAACCTATTATGTATTTGAGACACAGCAGGATGGAACCGTGATCCCTTACGGAGAGCTGCAGACCATCAATGCGGAAAGCGGCGAAGGATTTGCCTGCGTGGGTGATGGCGCTGAGGGAGGCGCAAAGGAAATCACCCTTCAGCTGGATGCAGGCACAGCAACCGGCAGTACAGAGTTAGAAAATGTATATTATGGAACTCTGCCGGAAGGTTTTGCATATCAGGGTCAGATCATGCTCACGAAAGCGATTGTCAAAGACGGAGCGCCTGCTGACAGCGATGATACTTTCTATGCGGGAATCTTTACCAGCGAGACAGAGACTGCGCCGTACAAGGTAGTGACTCTGGAAAATAACGGTACAGTTACCGTGGAAGTTCCTCTGGGCGGTGAAAATGGCATGGATCCGGTTACTTACTATATCTATGAAACAGATGCCAACGGAAACAAAGTGGATAAGGATTCCTTCGCTTACACAGTAAGCGGAGAAGGAACCGTGGCGCTGGATATGAATAGCACTGTGGGAACCCGAACCATTATCAACACCATAGCGTCAAGCTCAGAACCAACCAGAACGATTCGTGAGACCAGCGATAAAGATAACATTTCCAGCAAAACAGATAAGGGAAGTACAGCAACGAACCGGAGAACTTCATCTTCGAAGACTGGTGATGATACACGAACCGGATTATACATTCTGTTCTTTGCGGCAGCAGTTGTCGGTATTGTCATCACTTTACGGAAACGGAAAGAAGATATCTCCGAATAGTTGAGAGATTTTTATGGAAATGTAAATGAGCAGGCCGAAGAAGATTGCCAAAACAACAGACAAAAGACCTTTGCAGAAACGTAAAGGTATCTGTCCCGGAGAGTAAAATCTCCGGGATGGAAATGAAATCAGTCAGAATGGCCGGAAGATTTCGACAAAAATATAAGACATTACGGAGGGGGAGCCTCGGATTCAGAGAACAAAAACTCTGGATCGGGGCTGCTCCTTTTCGTGTCATTAATGATTTTTTGCTTTTTTGCACCTATAAAAAGTAATGATTTACTGGCGAAAAAATTAATTTTTTGTAAATAATTTGTGTGTCATTGAAGACAAAAAGAAACTGTGCTAGTATGTGCCGTGGAAGCGATTTTTAGCAGAATTGCTTCATGGCACGATAAAAGGTGTTTTTGGCAGTATTGTTTGTCAGAGACATCATGGCATAAAAAATTCAGATGAAGTTAAAAAAGACAGGCCTATTTAAGGCGGGAAAGGCAGGCGGCTGAAAGGAAAGCAGAAAGAAGTTACCAGCATCTGAATATTTTATGACCGCCAATTTGACAGAAAGGAGAAAAACGTTTTGAAATTTTGTAAACATCAGACCAGTAACAAAAATAATCTGGCAGTAACTAACATGCGCAAAAAGCCGCTTCGTCTGCTGGCTGTTCTGCTGGCTTTCATCCTGACGATTACCCTTTGCCCGACAGAGGCACTGAGGGTGCAGGCGGAGGAAACCAATGACAGCCATATTATTAAAACAGACGGCGGAGCGGTGACCTGGGATTTTACAGATGAAAATGCTGCCATTTATCAGGAGTCGAAGAAGGATGGTTCGCTCAGTGTGACAGGAAACTTTAGTTTATATAAACAACAGCCGCAGCATGGAGCGAATATCGGAGATGGCACGGTATTTTCCATTCAAGTACCGGCTGGACAGACGACGCTGACTTTTGGTGTGTGTGGGTTTGGTTCTTCCAATGCAGATATTAGTGTAAATGGAGAAGTTTTGGAAGAAAACTTTTCTTTAAATCATGCAGCGACAGACGGAGAAGAATCTTCCATTCAGTACACTTCTGAATCTCCAGCGACGATTACTGTTACCATAACCGGCAATGGATACCTCCACTCCATTACCGCCAAAACCATCACGCCTCCGCAGGTGGCGACGGTCAGCGGTACAGTGACTATAGCTACGGGAGCAGCTGATTCTGCCGTTGGGGAGACGCTGATATTCACAGATGAAGAAGAGAAAACTGTTGAAACAGAAATTACAAAAGAGGGATATACAGTTGAACTTCCTATAAAGCATAAATACACGGTATCTTTTGATAATTCCGACATTTATGAAATCACAGGAGACAATACCATAGATTTGACCGGTGCTACCGATGGAAGTTCCGCGACCTATAACATTTCTTATCGGGTCATCTGGGATACATCGAAAGAATTTGATTTTACCATCGGTGATACCACTTACACCGTGACGCCGGGAGAATCTTCTTCGAAAGATTTTTCCGTGGAGGCAAGTGATGAAAAGGGCTCCGTGGAACTGGCCACAACCGATACAGCCATCATATGGGCAGATCTGGAGGGAGCCGGCTCAGGTAATCTCAGGTCGGACAGCATTACAAATGTCAGTGATAATGTGACGTATAAGATTTCGGGCAATACCATTACATTTACATATACAGACACAAATACTTCACCGGGAAAATATACAGTTCAGGTGAAAGATAACAGTGCGTCGGGAAAACCTCATGCCGATGGACAGAAAAAGACCTATGATTTCGGTGACGGAAGTGTCGTATCTAACCTTTATACCGGAAGCTATTCTATCAAAGGAGGAGCTTCGGTCAATTCCACCGACGGTCTGGTTACGGTGACAGGAAATAAAGGAATTAGTTATAATGGTTCCCACGGTATCATGATAGGTGATGGTGACCGGATCAGCGTGAAGGTGGCCGGAAATGCGGAGATTCAGCTGAAGCTGTGTTCTTATACAGCTCCGGGTAGCACCTTTAACGCGACAGTGACAGAAGGAAGTGGAACAGTGAATCCGACGTCGACTGATGCAAAAGTATCCGCGGACGGTGATACTGCCTCTTTCCAATATACCGGCGAAGCGACAACTCTGACTTTCACTTATAATGGAAGCGGTTCCGGCTATCTCCACGCCATGTCCGTGACCAATGAGCTGCCGGAGACAGATATTACAGAGCAGGAAGAAATGCCAGATATTCGGGATTACGGAGATACCGACGGCATGAAAGTTAACGCCCAGGGGCAGCGACTCACTCTGTCCCAGGAAGGCGGCAGTCTGGCAACAGGAGCGGCCTTGACAGATAATGTTGGATATTATGGTTTTGACGCTACGACTGCTTGTAACCGGCTGGAAGCAGATGTCATCGTCAACTCCTGCGGAAATTCTTCCGCCAACGGTGTTTTCTTTGGCGCCTTTAATGGAGAGGCCATTGAGACCATCGGCATTCGGAATTCAACCAATCTGAGAGGAATTTATTCAAACGCAAGTTCACAGATAAGTGCCAGAGGAGAGCAGAATGTAACCATCACCTCAGGTCAGAAAGTACACTTTACAGCAGAGAAAACGGCGGACGGCTTTGTCATTACGGCAACTCCGGAGGGCGGAGAAACTTACACTGTGAACAGTTCCGACAGTGATGCCCTGTTCAGCGGCGGTGTGAAAAATGCAGAGATTTCCTTCGGCTTCATTCTTGCCAACGCTTCTGTGACCGTCACCAATATGAAATATTGCGATGCTGATGGCGATTTGCTCTACGACCAGAATGCCTGCTATGAACCAATTGGAGAAGAGCCGGTTGTCACATCAGTGCAGGCGAATATTGCGGACACCCGGGATGCTATTATTGTCACCTGGGGAAGTAAAGAGGAAGCATACGGAGACGGACGCTATGTGATTCAGGTGAAGAAGAACGGTGGAGAATGGACAGATGTGGCGGAAACTACAGAATCTACCTATACATATCCAACAAAAGAAGCCGGAACTTATGAATTCCGTGTGGGCGGCAAACTGGGCAGCGAAGGTGAAGTGACTCAATGGGTACAGACAGAGAAGGCTTTAGACTTCCTTCCGGCACTGCCGACTCCGGTGGTAACGCTCACAGCCCATGAGAATTCCATCGATGTATCCTGGACCGTCTCCGATGGAGCAACACAATACGAGATATACCGATACTCTTCCGATGAGAGTGCGGAAAATGCCAAAGTGGTTTACACGGCAGACAGCACAGACGCCACCCTCTCCTGGACAGATACCACTGTGGAGAAGGAAATTCCTTACTATTATTATGTCATTGCCTACCAATACGGCGACACCGAAGAAGGTACAGGAACTGAAACGGATGGATCAAAAGAGATTAACTCCAGCAACCCGTCCGAGGCAGTCTGGGCCATGGCTTCTGCAGGCCATACCGGCGATTATGTCTATGAAGATGAGGCAGCCAAGATTACTCTCACAAAATGCCCGGATGCGACGGTATTCCAGAGCAACATTTCTATCGGCGGAACGGTGGACCGTGCCGGTCAGCTGAAAGCCAATGTCAACGGAAAGCAAGTATCCGATGAGAGAGTGACAGCAAACGGAACATTTAATATAAGACTCTCATTAGATGAGGGAAGAAATACTGTGGAACTTCTTTTCACAGACAGTGCCGGGAAGGTGACACGGCAGACCCGCAATTTTGTCTATCTGACTAACTATGATATGATCGTGGATGCCGCTTACACCGGAAAGGACGGAACAAAGGTGGACGGCGTGCCGACCTACAGCACTGTGCAGGCGGCAGTAAATGCAGTTCCGGCAGATAATACAGAGAGACAGGTTATCTATATCAAGGCAGGAGATTACGAGGAGCGGCTGGTAGTAGAGAACCCGTACATTTCTCTGCTGGGCGAGGATCCGGACAGAGTGCGTATCCATTGCTATCCGGCGGATTTGTATGAGAATAAGCCTGATAAATCTGACTATGAAGCGGGCGGAGATATGTCCAAACGCTGCGCTACCTATGTCACAGACAAAGCTGTCGGATTCTCCGCGGAGAATATCACCTTTGCCAATGATTATGTCTATGCAACGCCGGATGGAAAGAGCAACAAATCAGCCGATGCGCTGCGATGCGACGCGGAGGGAGCAACCTTTGTCAATGTGACCATTTCCGGTGTGCAGGATACATTGTATATGAATGCAGGACATCAGTATTTCTATCAGTGCCGCATTGAAGGACTCATTGACTTTATCTATTCCGGTGATAATGCCAGGGCGCTGTTCGAGGATTGTGACATTGTCTTTGTCTATGAGGCATCGCGTCGGGACAGAGGAGGTTACGTATGTGCGCCTAGGACAGCAGAGAATGCTACTTACGGACTGATCTTTAATAACTGTTCCATCACAGCAAAAGAAGGCTGTGTGGCAGGAATTCACTATCTGGCGCGGCCATGGGGACCGAATGCATTTATCTACTGGATTAACTGCTATATGGGCAGTGCCATCAACAAAGATGTGCCATATGATGACATGAGCGGCAACCTGTTCACAGCGGCAAGATTCTTTGAGTGTGGTTCTTACGGACCGGGCTATGCGGTCAACGCTGACAGAAGACAGATATCTCCTGAGGCAGCAAAGACGCTGTTGTCAGATGCGAGTCTTGGATGGGAGCCGGACAGCAAGGTGAAGAATGTCAGCGATGCCTATGTTGGCGACATGCCGGCCCTGGAAGAGCCGATCCCAGATGAGCCAGCGACAGAGGAACCAACCACAGAGGAACCGACCACAGAAGCACCGGAAGAAGAAACACCGACGATGGAAGATTCTTCTGCCACTTCACAGACTTCTTCTGTAAAGTTGACTGCCGGTATGCTGGTAGCCGATAAAAACAATGAAGCGGTGTACAAAGTGACAGGCAGTGCTTCTTCGGGTTATACGCTGACCTGTGTGCGGGCTTCCTCCAAACACGATGTGGTTGTGAAGATTCCTTCGAAGGTAACGGTAAATGGGGTATCTTATCCGGTGACATCCATTGCGGCCAATGCTTTTAAGGGACAGAAAACAATCAGGAAAGTGGTCATTGGTGCCAATGTAACAAGCATCGGGAAGAAAGCATTTAAGGGCTGCAGCAATCTTAAGAAGGTTGTGGTGAAATCTAAAAAACTTCAGACCGTCGGAGCAAAAGCATTCGCAAAAATCAATAAAAAAGCGGTGATAAAAGTTCCGAAGGGAAAAATGAAGGCCTATAAAAAGATATTTAAGAAAAAGACCGGTGTAAAGAAATCTATGCTGAAAAAATAATACATAATGAAAAAGGGCTGCATTGAAGCGGCCCTTTTTTAATTACTTTAATAATTTCATGATAAACCAAGGCGGCACAAAAAAACCTTCAGCCGGTGTGACGGGAAAAGGATGCTGTTGTTATGTAGTAAAAGGCCGTCAGTTTATTCGTCGTCGTCAATGATCATATTGTCCAGAGCATATTTTAATGCCATGCTGATCAGCTCATTTCTGGAACGGTTCGTTCTGGCTGACAGCTTATTATATTCTTCCTGTATTTTCTTTTCTGTTCGAATTGTCATAGTGACATATTTGTCGTCCTTTGGTCTGATAATTAATTTATTATCCGTTTTATCCATGGTGCATTCTCCTGTTTGATTTTACTACATTATAAATTAAACTGCGAATATAAATCTATAACAGAAAATAATTTGAAAATACAATGCAAAAATGATGTGAATTGTGATATTATTTATTATAAAAAGACATCTATTATACCAACTTTACCTGAAAAAGGGGTTGAAAAAATGAAAGGTCTCCGGAAGCGTCAGAAAGCAAAGAAAAAGGACGACTGTTTTTTTAAAATATCTATATGTTTTTTTCTGGGGTGTATTTTGCTGTGTTTTGCGGTGGTAGCTGTGGGAGAAGGCAGCAGCTTCAGGCAGATCTGTGCCGTGGGAGCAGGCATCTTTTTCATTCTGGGATTAATCTTCCTCTGTCTTGCCGGAGCAGAGGGGCAGGAGCCTTACCTGATGGAGCCGCATGAAACTTTGAGCCGGGAACAGATGGATGAACTGAAAGAAATGCTTAAAGAGGCACAGGAGAGGATCCGAAAAAAGTGAAGAGAAGAAGAAAATGTTTTCAAATATATGTGTCTGGGGTATAATCTATAATGGTTTTTTATTGACATGGATAAAAATTACGACAGACGGAGGATGAGAGATGGAGTTATATCATGGACGTCCGGAGAATGAGGATGGACGGCTGGAAAAGGAAATCCGGGTATATGATCTGCTGGATTCCCTGGGAATGGATTATTATCGCACGGATCATAAGGCGGCGCAGAATATGGAAGCCTGTAATGAGATTGACGCGGTGCTGGGAACGGTGATCTGCAAGAATTTATTTTTATGCACGGCTAATAAGAAGAAGTTTTATCTGCTGATGATGCCGGGAGATAAGCCTTTTAAGACGAAGCTTTTGTCAAAACAGATCCAGACTTCCCGGCTTTCTTTCGCAAGTCCGGAATATATGAAGGAATATCTGGATATTGAGCCGGGATCTGTGAGTATTATGGGGCTGATGAATGATACGGAGAATCATGTGCAGCTGGTGATTGACAGAGAGGTTCTTGAGGACGAATATCTGGGGTGTCATCCGTGCATCAACACGTCCAGTCTCAAACCTAATACAAAGGAAGTGCTTGAGAAGTTTCTGCCGGCGGTACACCACGAAGCGCTGGTGGTAGAACTGCCATGGGTGGTGGAAGAATGATGGCATACTGCATGGAATGTGGCACGAAGCTTAAAGACCGGTTTTTAAAAAATGAAGGGATGGTCCCTTTTTGTGAGAAATGCAAGGAATACCGGTTTCCGGTGTTTTCTACGGCGGTCAGCATGGAGGTGCTCAGTCCGGACAGGGATAAAGTGCTTCTGATCAAGCAGTATGGAAAGGATCGTTATATTCTGGTGGCAGGTTACATTAATAAGGGAGAGAATGCAGAACATACCGTTGCCAGGGAGGTCATGGAAGAGATCGGTCTCCACGTGGATGAGATTCATTTTGAGAAAAGTGAATATTTTCCGGCAACTAATACCCTGATGCTGAACTTTTCCTGCGTGGCGGACTCGGAAGATTTGTCTGGTATGTCGGAGGAAGAAGTGGATTACTGCCGCTGGTTTTCTTTGGAGGAAGCTGCGGAGCAGATTGCGGAAGGCAGTCTGGCGGGCAAGTTTCTCACACATTTTCTGGAGGAACATCATTATTCCTGCGGGCCGGACGTCAGGTAGGAGCATGGACAGAAGATTTGTCATATACTGTTAAAAAAGGCACCAGGCTGTGCATGATTCTGTCTGTGGACACGTTTTTTATGAAGAACGATCTGCGGGCGGGATTGCCGGCTGGCAGGTATATGGCGATGAGAGCTGAATGGGAAAATATATTTCATTTGTCACAGATATACAGCCGCGGCATTACCGGGAAAGGAATCGCCGCGGCTGTTTTAGATACAGGGATTTACGAACACGAAGATTTCAGGTTTCCCAAAAACCGCATCTGCTGTTTTCGGGATTTTATAAATGGAAAGAATATGCCCTATGATGATAACGGGCACGGTACCCATGTGAGTGGTATTGTGGCCTCCGGCGGGTTTGGTCCCGGCACAAAAAGGATCGGGATTGCTCCGGAGGCGGAGATTGCCGCCCTGAAAGTACTGGATGAGAAAGGCAGCGGTAAGATCAGCACGATGATGCAGGCCATTGACTGGCTGCTGCAGAATTACCGGAGATTTGGGATCCGCATTGTCAATATTTCCGTGGGAATGCCGGTAAAAAACTGGAGAGATCCCCAGAGGGATCCTCTGGTTCAGAAAGTGGAAGAACTGTGGGATGCGGGGCTGACCGTGGTGGTGGCCGCGGGGAATGAGGGGCCGGGACAGTATACCATCACCAGCCCCGGCGTCAGCCGGAAGGTGATCACAGTGGGAGCGCTGGAAGAAGGGACTTCGCAGAAAAGAGGGTTTGGCAGAATGGTGCATTATTCCGGCTGCGGGCCGGTACCGGGCACCTGCGTGTGCAAACCCGATGTGATCGCGCCGGCCAGTGATATTTTAAGCTGCGATAATCACAGAGGCGCTTACCGGAGACGAAGCGGTACTTCCATGGCCACCCCGGTGGTGACGGGGGTGATCGCGCTGCTTCTTTCAGCGCAGCCGTGGCTGACCAATCTCGATGTCAAGATCCGGCTGATGGAAACCGGCATCGACTGTGGGATTTCCAAAAACCGTCAGGGCTGGGGCATGATCAATCCGGCCGGTCTGCTGGGGATCTGACCGGCAGATGTATTGAAAACAACCTGATTAGCATATATGACAATAAAATGATAATAAAATATTAAAAATATTATATAAAATTACGGATATTTCTTTCTTTTTTTAAAATTCTATGTTACAATTGTTACAACAATATAACTAAAAAAATAAAGGAGATATCGGAAATGGCAAATTGTATTACACTTAATCAGACCTCCTACCACGGAGCAGGAGCAATTCAGAATATTCCGGCGGAGGTTACAGCGCATGGATTTAAGAAGGCTTTTGTGTGCTGCGGACCGAATATTTTAAAGCGCGGCGTTACGGCAAAGGTGACAGATCTCTTGGACGAAGCGGGGATGGCTTATGGGATTTTCTCAGACATTAAAGCAAACCCTACCATTGAAAATGTACAGAATGGCGTGGAAGCTTTCAAGGCGTCCGGAGCGGATTACATCATTGCCATTGGCGGCGGTTCTCCGATGGATACGGCAAAGGCCATCGGTATTATCATCAACAATCCGGAGTTTGCGGATGTGAGAAGTCTGGAAGGCGTTGCTCCGACCACGAAGCCATCGGTTCCGATTATTGCAGTTCCGACCACAGCGGGAACCGCGGCGGAAGTTACCATTAACTATGTAATTAAAGATGATGAGAAACAGCGCAAGTTTGTCTGTGTGGATACAAAAGATATCCCGATCGTTGCCATCGTGGATCCGGATATGATGAGCGGCATGCCTTACGGACTGACCGCAGCCACCGGTATGGACGCTCTGACACATGCCATTGAAGGATATATTACGAAGGCAGCCTGGGAGATGACCGATATGTTCCATATTAAAGCCATCGAAATCATCTCAAGAAGTTTAAGAGCAGCCTGTGAAAATGATCCGAAGGCGCGGGAAGACATGGCTCTCGGACAATATATTGCCGGACAGGGATTCTCCAATGTCGGACTGGGTATCGTACATTCCATGGCGCACGCTCTGGGAGCAGTGTATGATACACCGCACGGCGTGGCCAATGCGATCCTGCTGCCGACTGTCATGGCATATAATGCCGACGCTACAGGAACCAAATATAAAGACATCGCCATCGCCATGGGCGTGGAAGGCGTTGAAAATATGACTCAGGAAGAGTACAGAAAGGCAGCCGTTGATGCGGTGGCCCAGCTGGCAAGAGATGTGAAGATTCCTGAGAACTTAAAAGAGATCGCAAAAGAAGAAGATCTTGATTTCCTGGTAGATTCCGCATTTAACGATGCATGCGCACCGGGCAATCCGAAAGATGCCAGCAAGGAAGATATCCGGGCATTGTATCTGTCTCTGATGTAACAGAAGACTGCCTGCATGCAGCCGGACTGTCCGGATGATCAGGCTTTCCTGTGCTGGATGATCAGACTTTTTGTATTGATAAACAGATACCTTATTCATGTTGATTATGTGTGATTTATGAAGAAAAGAGTCCTGCCATGGCGGCGGGACTCTTCTCTTTTGGGGTGCAAAAAATGTTTTTATGTGAAAAAGGTTACAGCCGTGTGATAAAAAGCAGAGCTGCTTTATGACATAAAAAAA
>ERZ1643250.966-NODE-966-length-27211-cov-16.644093_pt1 | contig 27211 bp, 20 predicted proteins | sample MGYA00579262_ERZ1643250 | MGnify/ENA primary metagenome ERZ1643250 (study PRJEB29033, sample SAMEA4952265) | chicken gut metagenome | biome: Broiler Chicken; feature: Gastrointestinal Tract; material: Caecum | place: Ireland | collected 2018 | study: Broiler... | reverse complement strand
ATTCCGATACGCTTGCCGGCAACGAGCTTACAGAAACGTTTACCTGCGACGATATCTCCGCCATAACGTCGGCTCCCGCAGCGCCCGAAACGCTTGCGCTGTTTACCAGCGCCGACGGCGACACTCTCACCGTATATGCCGACGGCACGGCGCAGGTTTCGGCGTTCGGCGGCATGCTTAAACCCACATTCAACTGGACTTATGAAGGCGGCACTCTGAAATTTACCGATTCCGAAAATGCTGAAAAGGTCTATACGGCTGTGATAAGCGGCACAAGCGCTACTTTGGAATATAAAGAAACGTTTGTAACGGTAAACTTTACGTGCGACGATATATCCGCTCTTATAAAGTAATTTCCTGTGAGGCGGCTGTATCATGAAGAAGATATTTTTAAAGATAGCGGCCCTTGCGCTGTGCGGAGTAATGGGATTCGGCATATTCTCCGCCTGCGGCGAAAACGAGGAAGTTCCGCCCCCTGACGAAAAACCTCCCGTAGATGAAAAGCCCGAGGAGGAGCCGGTAGACAGAAGCGACCTCGCCTATTACACGGCGCTCGAAGATTACAAAAAGACCGACTGGGGCGGCGCAAAATGGATATGGGCAAGCACCACATCGGCAAATTCTTACGTCGCCTTCCGCAAGACGTTCAGCCTTGACGAGGTTCCCGAAGAGGCCGTCGCCAATATCGCAGCGGAGAGCAAGTATTACCTGTGGCTGAACGAAGAACTGGCGGTTTTAGACGGAGCCAGCAAGCGTGGCGCCACTCCGTACGACAGTTTCTATGAGCAGGTCGACCTTACAGATCATCTTAAGCAGGGCGAAAACACTTTAGTGATCCTTGTGTCATACAACGGGCGCGGCGGCAATTCAAGCGTCGATCCCGGCAAAGCGGGGCTGCTTTTCCAAATGCAGGCGGGCGACCAGGCAATAGTTTCCGATTCGTCTTTCAAGGCAAACAGGCTGCGCGCATACCGCAACCAGGGGCTGCTCGGCGCCGACTGGCCCAACTATTCGCAGTCATCCATGCTTGCAGAATGGAACGTATATTACGACGCGCGCGAAAGCGTGGGCGATTATACCGCCGCCGACTTCGACGATTCCTCCTGGGAGGATGCCACGGTGGTGTGCGAAGCGGGTGCTCAGCCCTTCAACGATACCTATCTCTCCGTTATTCCGCTTATGAAGTTCGACGAAGAGTATACTTTCCTCGAGAGCGAATATATCGGGCAGAAGCTCGCGCAGGATACGACCATAACGATAGACCTGCCCGAAAATATGCAGTTCAGTCCTTACTTCGAACTTACTGCCGAAAGCAGCGGGCTCAGGTTTACGTATTACACCAACACGCTCACCAGTCAGGGCATCGATTCCTTCCGCGACGACTATGTAACGGCCGAGGGCGCGCAGGCTTACGAAAGCCTGCCCTGGCGCAGCGGTTCGCAGCTGATAATCGAGGCCCCCGCAGGCATAACGTTCACTAAAATAGGTTACCGCCGCAGCGGCTACGACAGCGAGCGTTCGGGCTCGTTCGTCACCGAAAACGAGGATGTGAACACGCTGTGGGAAAAGGCGGTGAACACCCTGCTCATCTGTATGCGCGATACCTATATGGACTGCCCTGAAAGGGAGCGTTCTCCGTATATCGGCGACGCCGCCAACCAGATAGGCGAAACGTTCTATTCGCTCGACGAAAATTCGTGGGCGATGACAAAAAAGACCATTCTCAATATAATCGGCTGGACAAAGACCGATAACTGCATACCCCTGCGTTCGCCCAGCCTTGCCGCCAACGAAAACCCCGTGCAGACGCTCAATTTCCTCGTTTCTGTGTACGAGTATCTGCTGTATACGGGCGACGAAGAGACCGTAAGGCTGTTCTATCCCGTGGCCGTCAACTATCTTAAATTATGGGACCTCAACGAAGACGGCAGCATAGTTTACCGCAACGGAACGTTTATGTGGGTCGACTGGGGCGACGGCGCAGACGCCGAAGTTTTGCAGAACTGCTGGTATTACTATGCGCTTTCTTCAACGCAGAAACTTGCAAAAGCACTTGATATATCCACCGACGAAGCCTTCTTTACCGAAAGAATTCAGAAGGTTGCGGCGGGCTTCGAAAAGTTTAAAAAGCAGGGCGGATACAGCTCCGATACTGCTTACGACGACAGGGCCAACGCAATGGCTGTGGTGAGCGGTCTTGCCGAAGAGGATATGTACGACGAAATTTTAAACGTGCTTATCACAACTTACGGGGCAAGCCCCTATATGGAGAAGTTTGTCGAAGAGGCGCTCTGCATGATGGGCGAATACGAGGCCTGCCTCACCCGTATGCTCACCCGCTATCAGCCCATGATAGACGACAAAGATTCCACGCTCTGGGAGCTGTGGGAGAAGGACGCGGGCACAATAAACCACGGCTGGACGGGCGGCTCTCTCACCGTGCTTTCAAAATATTTCGGCGGCATTTCGCCCGAATCTGCGGGATATGAAAGTTATTCCATCCGCCTTACCGATACATTCTCTTCGCTTTCGATGGGAGTGATAACGCCCAAGGGAGAGCTTACTTATAGCCTGGATAGGGCGGAAGACGGCACTGTAACGATAAGCGTAGAGGCGATAGACGCCGATGGCAGCCTGTATATCCCCGCTTCATGGGGCACGGTTGCCGCAGGGTCAGCCGCCGTTACAAAAGACGGCGACTACAATGTCGTTGCGCTCAGCAAAGGACATTTTACGATCACGGTTACTCCTTGATATTTTATTGCTCTATAATCCAAGATGCGGAGGGCTGTCTTACGGCAGCTCTCCCTGCATTTAAGACGGATTATTTCTGTGAGGTGTTTTATGAAACTTATTAAGATTTTATGTGTTTTGCTTGCGGCAGCCACAGTTTCCTGTGTAGGGCTTACCGCCTGCGCAAATGAAAACGAGCCCGCTAAAGAGGAAGGCCTGGGCGGAAAAACAATTTATTGGTTGGGTTCCTCGGTAACGTACGGCGCTGCAAGTGGCGGTGTTTCTATGGCCGACTTGCTTTCCAGGACTGAAAAATGTAAGTCGGTGAAGGAGGCCGTCAGCGGTACAACACTTTTTACTGACCCTGATAGTGTGCTGCCTGTCGCGTACGGCTCATATACGCAGCGGCTTACAAATAGCTTTAAGTTTAAAAAAGATGAAAAGGTAGACGCCTTCATCTGTCAGATATCAACTAACGATGCCCAGGAGGCAAATCTTTCAAAGTGGGGTGAGGTAACTGCCGCCAATGTGACCTCTGCCGACGCTTTTAACCTTGCCACAACGGCGGGTGCGCTTGAATACATAATCGCTTATGTCGAACAGGTATGGAATTGCCCTGTATTCTTTTATTCCGGCGCGTATTTCGGTGACGGCGTATATGAAGGGACCAACGGTTCAGATTATGCCGCGCTGATAGAGCTTACCTGTTCGGCAGTTGAAAAGTGGAACAATCTGGACGGGTATGAAGTCGGCGTCATAGATATGTTTAACGACGAGCAGTTTAATGATATTTCTGCCGAGCAGTATTCGGAATATATGTCCGACGCCGTGCATCCTACTGCGAAAGGATACGAAGAATGGTGGACGCCGTATTTTGCCGACTATCTTGTTGACTATTTTGGTTGACAGAAGCCCCGCTTTGGCGGGGAAACGCTATTCGCGTATGCTGAAAAGCTATTCGGGTATACCCTATTGATTTTGCAAATGACGTTATTTATAATGTGCGTATCAAAAATTTTTTGTATTTTATTTACAAAATTTCAGGAGGAAAAAGAATGAAACTTAAAAAACTTGTTGTGGCTGCGGCCTGTGCCGCGGCGGCGGTAATTGCAACGGTAAGCCTTGCGGCCTGCTCGGGCGGCGGCGCTACCCTTACGGGCGAGTATCTTTCGAACAACTCGTATTCCTACGCCAATATGCTTCCCACTTACAAATACTACTATGTAACGTTCTCAGGTCAGGCGCTTGAAACTTACAGCGACGGCACTTACTGCCTTACCGTGAACGAGATTATGTATTCCAACGTAAGCTTCGGACCCGATGTGCCCAGCGGCAGCGAAACGGCAAACGACCGCGGTCAGAAAGTCACCAAGTACTACGGTACGTTCACCCAGGAGGTCGATCCTTCTGACGAAACTCTTGCGTTTATCACCATAAACGTGCCCGAGCGTGTAGTGTTTGCTTCGTCGGGCTATCCCACCCTCGATACGGCCAATTGGACGGATGCTATGACCCAGTCTGCCGTAGATCTTGCAGCACAGCCCCAGGGCGGCCTCGGCGTCTCTGTAAATGAGGACGGCACCATAACCGCGGATATGGTTCTTGAAGGCAAAACCGAAGGATTTAAAGCCGAGGGCATCGAAATTATGGTCACGCTCAACGACGGCAAGTTCACCCAAGTAAGCTGGTAATACTTCTATGTCGTTTATCGGCTCATTAATAGTATCCGGTAAGGAGAGGTAAATGAATAAATTTATTAGTGTATTGAAGGCTGCCGTCGGCAAAACCGTACTGTGGCGCGGCCTTGCGGCGGTATTCGGACTGCTGCTGGCGGTGTTTATAGTTTTAACCAACCTCGGTTACAGGTACGAAGGTTTTGTAAACGACCGCCTCGGGATAACTCCGCCTTCAACAAATATGGGCGGCGAGATCGTGTATGAAAGTAAGTTCGGCGAACTCAACGCCGAAAACAACCAAAAACTCATTGAGGCGGAAAACGACTTCAATATCCGCGCGATGGAAGAGGGCGCGGTCATGGTCCGTAACGAAGATAATGCCCTTCCGCTTGCCGCGGACGAGCTCAGCGTAACGCTGTTCGGCAATTCGGTAAAAAATCCCGTATATGCTACAAACGGCGGCGGCTCTTCGTTCAAGGCTTCGCGCGGGGGCGGCCTTCTTGACGCCTTCAATTCGGCGGGCTTTGATGTAAATATGACGATGTACAACGCCTATCTGAACAGCGACGAAGAGAGGGTATCTTCCTCTACGCCCGGCCTGTCGGACATAGGCGAAGTGGGGCAGGATTTTTATACTGCCGACCTCAAAAATTCGTATGCAAACGATTATAACGACGCGGCGATAGTGCTTTTGACCCGCTTCGGCGGCGAGGGCGTTGACCTCGATTATCAGTCCGACGCCGACGGCGTTCCCCTGCTTTCCTTCCACAAAGAAGAGGCAGACCTCGTCAAAATGATAAACGATTCGGGCAAGTTCGGCAAGATAATAGTGCTTGTAAACAGCCCGTTCCCCATGGATCTGCAGTGGATAGAGGACCCGCAGTACGGCGTTGACGCCTGCCTTACCTTCGGCGCCGCCGGCGATGTGGGCTTCATAGGCGTTGCCAATATCCTTACGGGCAAGGCAGACCCCTCGGGTCACCTCGTAGATACATATGCCGCCGATTCAATGTCTGCGCCCGCAATGCGCAACTTCGGCGACTTCACATTCAGTAATCACAATACGCAGTACGAAAACAAGTACGTTGTGTATGCCGAAAATATCTATGTGGGATATAAATACTACGAAACGCGCTATCACGATCAGGTGCTCGGCATAAACAATGCAACGGGCAGCGCGGGCGTGTATGCAAGCGAGGGCAACAGCTGGAATTATGCCGACGAAATGGCATATACCTTTGGCTATGGTCTCTCGTATTCGCAGTTCACGCAGGAAGTGACTTCTATCGAGTGGGACAGGGAAAATCACGAAGTGATAGCCAATGTCACGGTCACCAATAACGGGCCCGAAAACGGCTCCAACTATTCGGGCAGGGCAAAGAGCGTAGTTCAGCTGTATGCAAGCCTGCCCTATGAAGAGGGGCAGGCCCAGAAATCTGCCATTCAGATGATAGGCTTTGCCAAGACCCCCGAACTGGATGTGGGCGAATCATATGACATAGAGGTGAGGGCAGACGACTATTTGTTCGCCACCTACGACGAGGAAGCGACCAACGGCGCCGACTCTTCAAGGAAGGGGTGCTATGTATTCGACGAGGGCGATTATTATTTCGCCATAGGCGATAACGCCCACGACGCGCTCAACAACGTCATGGCGCTTGAGTACGGCGATGAGGTCGACGGCAAGCTCACCGACGAAAAGGGCAACGTCGTTGACGGCGACGCCGATAAGGCGGCAATGGTAAATCTCGCCGAATATGACAACGCCACCTATGCCAAGTCTGAAGCCACGGGCGAGGTGGTTGCCAACGTCTTTGACGAAATCGACTACAACTATTTTGCCGAAGGCACCGTTACTTACCTTACGCGCAGCGACTGGAATACCTATCCCAAGGCCTATACCGGCCTTACCGCAAGCGACGAGTTAAAAACGCTGCTTGCAGGCAAAACATATACCACGCCTTCCGATGCCCCTGCAGTGAGCTCTATAACCGTGGCGAAGGACGCGGGCGTTGAGTTTGTGGAGATGAAGGACGTCGCCTATGACGACGACGAGGCCTGGACGGAGTTCATCGACCAGCTCTCGATATCGGAACTTGCCAATATAATGGGCGAGCGCATGGGCAACGACAAGATCGATTCGGTAAATAAACCTGCAAACGCCAATACCGACGGTCCCAAAGGCCTCGGATCTACATATGCCAACGGCAACGGCGAGGGAATAACCCTGTATGTCGATCAGGTCACTATGGCGAGCACATGGAACCTCGATCTGCTTGCAGAGCGCGGCGAACTGTTTGCCGAAGATGCGCTGTATGCGGGCTATTCGATGATATTCGGTCCGGGCGCCGACTGGCACCGCACCGCATATTCGGGCAGAAATTCCGAGTATTATTCCGAAGATGCGAATATGTCGTATCTCTGCGGAGCTGCCCAGGTAAAGACAATGCAGGAGGGCGGACTTCTCTCCGCTATCAAACATTTCGTAGGTAACGACCAGGAGACCAACCGCCACGGCGTTGCCACGTTTGCAAACGAACAGGGCTTCCGCGAAGGTTCTTTAAGATGTTTCGAGGGCGCTCTCCGCGACGACGTTGGCGGCGCGCTTGCCACCATGACCTGCTTCAACCGTGTGGGCGCAACTGCCGGCGCGGCCAGCGAGGCTGTGCTCATCGATGTGCTCCGCAACGAATGGGGCTTCAAGGGCGTGAACCTCACCGACTCTTCAAAGGACGCCGCAGACTATGTGCATACTGCCGAGTGTGTTGCGTTCGGCACCGACATGTTCAATAACGATACCGACAGAAGGCAGGAACTCATCCAGCTCGCAAGGCAGGACGGCTATATCCTTACCAAGATGAAGGAAGTAAACAGGCACTACTATTACGCCTATTCGCGTTCCAATCTTGTAAACGGCATACAGGTCGGCGTTGAAGTGCCCGATTTCGTTCCCTGGTGGCAGACGGCTCTCACGGCGATAAATGCAGTGTTCGGCGTGCTTCTCGGCGTATCGGTGATAGCATTCGGAACGGGATATGCCTTAAGTTTAATTAAAAAGAAGGAGGACAAGGAATAATGTTCTCTGTACGCAATGCTTTTAAAAACAGAACTATAGGTTTTTATATAGGACTGGCTGCAGCGGTGATAGCTCTGGTCGGCGCGGTGCTGTATATTGCCACCGACGCGTCCGACAGGACTTTTACGGCCGTAGGCTTTGCGCTTATGCTTGCCGGGGCCGTTGCAGAGCTTCTCGTTATATTTACCGACCTGAAATTTGTGCCGCTTGTGTGCGCTGGTCTGTATATAGGCGGGTTTGCCCTCACCGTAAATGCTGCTCTGCCCTCAATTTCCGATGTCTGGAACGGCGTGCATTTCATAGGCGGCAATGCAACTCTCGGCATAATATTCTCGGTGACGTTCTTCGTTGCGGCCGTTGCGGGAATTATCTCCTGCTTTATGAAAGAGAGGGCAGTAAACGATAAAGGCGCCGGTAATGGTGCGGAATGATATGTGCCGGTAACGGTACGGAATATAAATCGGACTGCGCGACTTCCCGCGCAGCCCAAAATATGGCGGCTGTGCCGCAAGAGGTAATATAAAAATGAAATTTAAAAAGTTTTTTTTAGGTGTTGTCATCGGAATTCTGGCAGTTGCTTCGCTTGCGTTGGGTGCATGTTCGAATGACAGCGGCAATGATGACGAAGGTAAAGACAACGGTCCCGTTACCATATCGTATCAGTTGAGCGGCGTAATGGACGGCGAGGACCTCGACTCCTTCAGCTTTGCAAAGGGCGCATTCTGGCTCAAGCTGATGTCTGATGGCTCTATAGTTATGGACCGCTACAGTTTCGGCAATTATAACACTTCTCCTGCTGCTGAAAACGATGACTATATACAAAACTATATGCAGGGCGAATGGGAGGAAACCACGCGCGACGGTGTGGAGGCGCTCTCCATAGAGATATATGTTCTCAACGAAGCGGGAATAAAGACCCAATCTTCGAGCGCTACTGCATATAACAGCAACGGGACTTATACATGCTCGCTCAGAATGGAAGTCGTATCCGGCGCCGGATTCTTCAGGCAGGTATCATTCTCCGGCGGCACAACGCTGTATGCCGACGCCGATGAGTTCATAGAAAAGAATGCCAAAGAATTTGTCGCTCCCGAGTCTGTCGCAATCTTTACAGACGAAGAAAACGGCGGCACCGTATATCTGCAGGAAGACGGAACTGTGCTCATATACAGCGGCTACTCACAGGCAGCTTCGGGTACATGGGCAAACGATAAGGCCGGCAACATGACGGTCACCGTTGCAGGTACTCCCATAACCGTGACGGTAGACACCGCCGCCGATACGGCAACGTTCGATTATGAATATGCGCTTTACGGCGATTATAAAATCAATTTTACGTTCACGGCAAAATATTCTGATATCCCTGAGTTTGGCGCTGTAGTTCAGGAGAACGTGTACAACGGCGCCTATGGCGACCAGATGCCTATGGCGATAACGCTCACCATTGTGGACGATACAAAGGCCACCCTTGTGGCAACGGTCATGGCGGGATACGCCCCTTCGTTTGACTGCTCTTATGTGCTTGAGGACGGTGTGATAACTCTTACCTGCGATGTCGTTGACGAAAATTCCAAAATGGTATGGGATAATCTCGCTCACAGCTGGCAGCTTAACGATGAAGATCATTCAATGACTGCCGTTGTGGAAGAGGCATAGTTTCTGTTGTAATAGTTTATGGCTTAAGCTGCGCGGCAACGCATTTTGCGCCGCCGCGCAACTGAGCATAAGGAGCATGTATGAAAAGATTGTTTTCTAAAAAATTGTGGATAGCGCTCACTGCGGTGTTTGCTGTGTTTATGGCAATACTCATAGCCGCTTACTTCATCACCGACTATTTCAGGGTATCCATAAATGCGGCGCTTCAGACTGATGACTATAAGGTGATCCCCGATCCCGACGCTCAGATACTCTACGAGCCGCTTGCATATACCGATGAGGCGCTTGCTCAGCACGAGCGCGAGCTGTGTGAGGACCTAGAAGGGGAAGGGGCCACGCTGCTCTTCAACAAAGATGGCACGCTTCCTCTTGCGCAGGACACTAAATTTTCCTGTTTTTCGCAGTCGTCGGTTAATCTTTTGTATGGAGGCACAGGCTCGGGCAGCATGGATGCCTCAATGGCGGCCACGCTCCATTCGGCGCTCACTGCTGCCTTTGGTGAAGGCTGTATAAACCAGGACCTGTGGACGTTTTATGTGACGTCGGGCTATCAGCGTGAAAATGCCGCCACTACGGGCGGACATCAGGGCCAGTACCGTATAAACGAGGTGCCCTGGAGCCTGTATGAAGAGAAGGGCGTGACGAGCTCGTTTGCCGAGTACGGCGATGTGGCGCTTGTGGTGCTTGCACGCTCCGGCGGCGAGGGCGCAGATCTCCCCGATGATGAAGCTTGCTTTACCAACAACAATGTGACAAATTTCGACAGCACCGACGGCGATTATCTGCGTCTTTCTGCGGAAGAGAAGGATATGCTCGATCATATCCAGCAGTATAAGGAAAACGGCACATTTAAAAAGATCGTGCTTTTGCTCAACTCTGCGAATTCGCTTCAGCTTGATTTCCTTGACGACTATGATATCGACGCCGCTATGTGGATAGGCGACGTGGGCATGACGGGTATCAACGCTGTCGCACAGCTGCTCTCCGGCGAAAGGACTCCTTCCGGACGCATAGTGGATACATTCTTAAAGGACAACCATTCCGCGCCCGCAATGGTAAACTTCGGCGCGTTCGCATATTCCAATGCCGATGAGCTCGGCCTTGAGACGGCGCAGAACAATATGGACGCAGGCGCCAAAAAAGCCAACAAAAATTATGTGATATACCAGGAAGGCATATATGTAGGCTATCGCTATTACGAAACGAGGTATGAAGATTACGTATTCGGCAACGGCAATGCCGGAGATTTCAACTATGCTGAAGAAGTGGCATTTCCCTTCGGCTACGGCATCTCCTATACCGACTTTGAATACAGCGATTTCAGCGTTGAGCCCGCCGCAGACGGCAAGTCGTTCGAAGTTTCCGTCGATGTGACCAACACCGGCGACATAGATGCAAAGCACACCGTACAGATTTACTTCAGCTCGCCCTATACTGAGTATGATAGGCAGAACGGCGTCGAAAAGGCCGCCGTTGAGCTCTGCGGCTTCGATAAAAAGGAAGTTCCCGCAGGCGATACGGTAAATTATACCATCACGGTAAATACCGAAGACCTCACTTCATATGACGCCAACGTTGCAAAGACTTATATTCTTGAAGATGGCGACTATTGGTTCACCGCCGGCAAAAATGCGCACGACGCGGTAAACAACATCATCCGCGCGAAGGCGCAGGACGGCGATATCTCTGTAGACGAAGACAAGATGTACGGCGTCGGCAATGACGGCACGGGCGACGCTTCGCTCTGCGCCAAGTGGACCAACGGCACATTCGACGATGAAACTTACTCCGTATCTTCTGCTACTGGCAATGAAATTACAAACAGGTTTGATAATGCCGATCTCAATAAGTATGCCGGCGCTGACGGCCAGACCATAACATACCTTTCGCGCAGCGACTGGACGGGCACATTCCCCACCGAGGTCAAAATTCTTGAAGTGACCGATCAGATGTGGGCGGACGGACTCACTCACGACGAAACGGGCGACAGCGGCAGGGCTGCCCTCGTTGAAAGGTATAAAGAGGCATACTGGTCCGAATATACCGAGTTGCCTACGCAGGGCGCCGCGGGCGACCTTACGGCAATGGACGTGCGCGAAGAGGAGTATGACAGTGAAGTATGGGAACAGCTTTTAAATCAGATACCTTACAGCGAAATGACTGCCGTCATCGGCGATGGTTTCCATGTTACCCAGGCTGTTCCCAGCATCAATCTTCCCGGCACGCTCGATGAAAATGGCCCTCAGGGCCTTACAGCCAGCCTTGTCGGAGGCAGCAGCGCGATGGCGTATACTTCCGAAGATGTCATGGCTGCAACATTCAACCGCGAGCTCGTTGCCGAAATGGGCAGGTGCATAGGTGAAGATTTCCAGCGCGCCGAGACTGAAAGCAATAGTGTATATGCCGGCATATACGGTCCCGGCGCCAATATACACCGCACACCCTATTCCGGCCGTAACTTTGAATATTATTCCGAGGACGGCTGGCTCTCCGGTGAAATTTGCGCCGTAGAAGTGGAGGCGATTCAGGAGCGCGGCGTGTATGTATTCACAAAGCACTTTGCACTCAACGACCAGGAGGAGGGCCGCTACGGCATAAGCACCTGGTCAAACGAACAGGCCATACGTGAGCTCTACCTCGAAGGATTCGAGGGCTCCGTAAAGGGAGGCGGCCTTGGCGTTATGACTTCTTTCAACCGCATAGGTGTTGTTTGGTCGGGCGCGCACAGGGGCCTTATGACTGACATACTCCGCGACGAGTGGGGCATGAAGGGCGCGGCTATTACCGACTGCTCGGTAATGGCAAATTATATGGACTATCGTCTCGGCGTGCTTGCGGGTCAGGATCTGTGGGATGGTTCCCGCTCCGGTATGGATACGCTTGCCGGTCTCGAAAATGATCCTGCCATAGTTTCTGCTTGCAGGCTTGCAACCAAGCATATAATATACAGCGTAATAAACAGCCATGCGATGAATATCGGTGATGCGCAGATCATCCCCGCGATGCCTTGGTGGGAAGTTGCCATACTTTCGGGCATGATAGCATTTATAGTGCTCACTGTAGCAAGCGCTGCCATGCTTACGGTGTCTGTTATTAAGAGCAGAAAAAAATAGCTGATATAATTTAAGATTATAGCAGTATAGCTAAGCGGTTTCACTCCCTCCTTTTCTATTCCTTATTAAAGAGCGGCTTTGCGTAACGCAAAGCCGCTCCTAATTGGTTGGAGGAAAATATAATATTGCGCCGCCGCTTGACGGGCGGGCGGCAGATAGTACAATGCTTGTAAAAGGGAGTGCAAAGTGACAGGTTTAAAGAATTGTTTCGTAGGGATAGAGCTTGGCTTCACCCGCATAAAGGCCGTGCTCACCGACGGGCGCGGCAAGGTGCTCGCCTCGGGCGGGCACGAGTGGGAAAACAGGCTTGAAAACGGGCTCTGAACCTATTCCTACGAGGATATAACTTCCGGCCTTCAGGCCGCTTACGGAGACCTGAAGGCCGATATACATATATACGCATACGGCGTAAAGGCGGCAACTTCCAAAGACATTGCCGAATAAATGTCTTGAGGTTTGTGTTTTTCCTCCTCTATACCCTGCCGCGCGGCACAATTTGCCGCGCGGCAACGGTGGGGGTAGAACGCCTTTATGCTATTCGCGTATGCGTGCAGGCTATTCAGGTAAAACTATTGAATATGAAAATCAATGCTTATATAATGTGAGTTACTCACAAAGATATTTTTAAGGAGGAATTGTAATGAGTAATCTTAAAAAATGGCTTATAGGCGGACTTTCGCTTGTGGTTGCGGTAACAACGGTTGCCGGCCTTGCGGCATGTAGCGACAAAACCAAAGACCCCGACGAAAATGAAGAGGAAAATAAACCGCCCGTAACCCAGACTGCAGAAATAGAATATCAGTTTACCGGCTCGTATGACGAACTTATCGGCAACGGGTTCGATTTTTATTTTCTCGGCAACATGATGAGCGACGGCACCGGCACGATTTATCATGCACAGTGGTTCAATGGAGATATTACATATACCGAAATCGAACTTGAATGGAATACTGAAACCGACCGCGACGGCCTGACTACTTTTACCGCGTCGACCCAAAGTGCGTCTGCAGGGTTCAAGGATGTGTCTATCTATGCCGAGGCAGACGGCTCTATAAAATGGCAGTATACTTTCCAGTTTATGGGTGGCTATTCGCGTACTATTGATTTTATAGGTACAAAGAAAATAGAATACAACACCGTTGACGCATGGAAGCAGTTTGTAGAAAAAAATGCCGGTTCCTCCGGTTCGGAAACTCCCGAAGTGCCCGAAAAGGAAGCTATCGTCACGTTCTCAGACGGTGAAGGCAATTCCATAGAATTTTATGCGGACAACACTGCCAAAATAATAGCCTATGGCGGAGCTATAAATTTTGAATACACCTGGGCTCTTTCCGACGGCGTAATAACGCTGACCAGTGTAAGCGACCCTTCCGAAGTCATTACGTCGACAACGGCGGACGGCGTAACGACGATAGTTTACGCAGCTTCGCTCGGCGGCAATCAGGTAAACCTTACCTTTACATGCAGCGATATAAGCGCTCTTGAAGGCGTTGCGGAAAAGGTTGCAATCGTCACATTTGAAGGCGGCGCGGGCAATTCCATTGAATTTTATTCCGACGGGACGGCGGTGCTTTCGGCTTATAGCGGCGCCATGAACTTTGATTACACGTGGACGATCGCCGACGGCGTGATAACAATGGCGAGCGTAGATAATCCTTCCGAAAAAATCACTTCGACTACTGCCGAGGGCGTCACGACGATAGTTTATACGGCTTCCTTCCTCGGCGGCAACAGTCTCACGTTTACCTGTAACGACATAAGCGCGCTCAAAGGAGCAGAATAATAAGGGGCGGGCAGGTAAATAGCATGAATAAAAGACAAAAAATACGTCTGGGCATTGTCTCCGCCGCCTGCGCAATTGCTCTGGCGATACTAATTGTCCTTAACTGCATAGCCGCATCTTATAACAATGTGCTTGTAACGCAGTTCGGCAAAGTGGGCGAAACGGCGGCGGTAGGTCATTCGGATTACGACAGCATGGACGAAGCCCTGAATGCCTTTACCACCGACATGAACGAAAGCGTGGTAAAGGAGGGGGCCGTGCTCCTCAAGAACGACGGCGCCTTGCCTTTGAATAAGCAGAGCGAGGCGGTGAGCGTGTTCGGCATGAGCTCCACGCTCTGGATGACCCTCGATAAAATCAAGACTGCAAAGGACGCGGTTTTTGCCAATGCGCTTGAAGATTACGGCTTTAAAGTAAACGGAACGCTGCGCGCGTTTTATAACCGTTCAAGCCATACCGACTGGGGCATAGGCGATAACAAGGGCGACGGCTCTTCCGCAGGATCGTGGAAGATAGACGAGGTGCCGCAGAGCGAATATACCGACGATGTAAAAAACAGCTACGCAAACTATAACGGCGCCGCAATAGTCGTTCTTTCGCGCAGCAGCGGCGAAGGCGCAGACCTGCCCAGGAATATGGACAGGTTCGGCGGCTCGGCCGACGAGCATTACCTTGAACTTTCTCAAAACGAAAAGGATTTGCTTAAAGCAGTAAACGACGCCGGCTTTAAAAAGGTGATAGTTCTTCTGCACTCTGCAAATCCCATGCAGATGGACTTCCTCGACGATTATGACGTAGACGCGGTTATCTGGGCGCCCGGCACGGGTGCCGGTACGGGCGGCATAAACGCCCTGTGCAAACTCATCGCGGGCGACGCCAATTTTTCGGGTAAGCTCGTAGATACATATGTATACGACAACTTATCCGCGCCCGCAATGCAGAATTTCGGCGATTACCGCTTTGTCGACGCCGACGGGAATATGATAGACGCCTCGTCCAACGGCAGCGGATATTATTCCTACATCAATTATTCCGAAGGCATATATGTAGGTTACAAGTACTACGAAACGAGGTATGAGGACGTCGTTTTAAAGCAGGGCAACGCCGGCAGCTATGACTACGAAAGCGTAGTGGCGTATCCCTTCGGCTACGGTCTCTCCTATACCGGGTTTGAGTGGAGCGGGTTTACCGGCAGCTATGACGAGGCTGACGACGAGTTTACCTTTAACGTAACCGTAAAAAACGCCGGCGATGTTGCCGGCAAGGAAGTTGTTCAGCTCTATATGCAGTCGCCCTATACGGCCTACGACATAGAAAATAAGGTGGAAAAGCCCTCCGTTCAGCTCGTCGGGTTCGATAAAACGCAGGAACTTGCCCCCGGCGCAAGCGAAACGGTGGAAATAAAGGTCAGCGGCGAAGAGATGCGCGCCTACGACGAATTCGGCGCTGGTACTTATATTCTGGAAGCAGGGCAGTATTATTTCACCGCTGCGGCAAACGCGCACGAGGCAGTCAATAATATTCTCGCCGAAAAGGGAAAGACCGTCGATGACGGCATGACTGAAAACGGAAACTCATCTTTCGTCTACGGTTATGAAGTGTCTGAAACCGATGATGAGGTATATGCAACGGGCGCAGGCGGCGGTAAAATTGAAAATCAGTTTACAGGCGCTGCGCTTGAAGACGCCGTTTATCTTTCGAGGAATGACTGGTCTGTAATGGAAAATAACGGGCTTGAATACGCAACAGGCGTAAAATCGGGCGTTTCCAACACCACCAACGCCGCCGGCGAGGCTAAGACGGCGCAGGCATCTCAGGCAATCATAGATGCCCTCAAAGCTACCGGCTGGGAGGCATCGGGTAATCCCAATTCAAAGGATTCGTACGAAGCCATAACTACGGGCGTTGCCTCTGACCTTAAATTGTCTGATATGGCAGGGCTTGATTTCGACGATGAGCAATGGGACGAGCTTCTCAACAGCCTTTCGGTTGAAACGATGCACGACATATACAAGTCTTCTGCGTACGGCACGGCAGCCATATCTTCCATAAACAAACCGACAGCGTATGTTTATGACGGGCCGGAGGGTGTACATAATGTTGTCGGCCCCGCTGAAATTTTGCTCGCCGCAACATATAACGTCGATTTGGTATATGAGTATGGCGAAATCAACGGCGATCTTGCAGTCTTAGATAACTATACCGGCTGGTATGCTCCCGCAACCAATATCCATCGCACTCCCTTCTCAGGCAGAAACTATGAATATTTCTCGGAAGATTCCTTCATGAGCGGAACAATGTCCGTGGCGATGATAAAGGGTGCGGCAAGCAAGGGGCTCAATGCCGTACCAAAGCACATGGCGTTGAACGACCAGGAAACCAACCGCGATGCGAACGGCGGCGTGGCTACATACTGCCGCGAACAGGCGATAAGGGAAATTTATCTTCGGCCCTTTGAAGATGCGCTGACCGAAGGCGGTGCAATGGGTGTAATGTCCAGCATGGCACGAATAGGCAGTATGCGTTGCCGCTCAAGCTATGCGCTCAACATAAATGTGCTGCGCGGCGAATGGGGATATAAAGGTTTCGTTATAACGGACTATAACGTTATAAATGCTTCCGAGTCTGAGGCCTGTCTCGCCGGAGGATGCAATTTGCAGCTCACCGGTATGGAGAATCCTCTGCCCGAAACTTCTTCAAACGGAGTTCAGAATATGCTGCGCGACAGCCTTCACCGCTCGCTCTATTTCTGCGCGAACAGCAGGCTGGTTGCAGGCATCGGCGATAATTACAGCGAAGGCATTCCCGTATATGTTTTGGCACTCATCGCTATCGACGCCGTCATTCTCGCGTACGTTGTATGCGGCATATTGCTGAACGTATATAATATCCGCTTTGCCAATCGTTCCGAAATGACGTCGGCAATGAAAAAGAAGAGGTTGGTTCTCAATATAGTCTATTATGCGTTACTTGCAGCATTCTTGATTGCAGTAATTGTAATATTCTTTGCGTGGGGTCTTCCCCTGTTGCAACAGGCATTCAAAATATCTTAATTGTAAATCGTACTATATCAATCTTGCAGCCTCTCAGCAGACATATTCGATTAATTAATCGGTTAATAAATGTTATGTCAACGCAAAAAGCAACCCGCCTGCGTGCGGGTTGCTTTTCTTGTATAAAGAAAACCCCCGGATAGTCCGGGGGTTCAGGAATAGGCTATTGCCGATGTGGTATTGAAAAGGAAACTCCGTTTTGTTAGAATATAAGTGCGACCTGCCAGTTGCAAAAATAGGAACAAAACGGAGGAGAAAAGAAATGAATTCTAATGACAAGAAAATATTATCACATACGCAATGGAATTGCAAGTATCATATAGTGTTTGCGCCAAAGTACAGACGTAAAATATTTTATGAGAGCCACAGAAAAGCAATAATGCAAATAATACGCGAGCTGTGCGAATGGAAGAAAGTAGAGATACTGGAAGGAGAAATGGCAATAGACTACGTACATTTGTTGGTAATGGTGCCACCCAAGATAAGTATATCTGGGTTTATGGGATACTTGAAAGGAAAGAGTAGCTTAATAATTTACCAAAAATTCGGGACGGCAAAGTTTAAATACCGGTGCCGAGAATTTTGGTGTCGTGGCTACTATGTAGACACTGTGACATAATGTTATGGACACTATTTCTGCCACTTTAATAAGAGCATGTTGGAGATTCACGAAAGAATTGCGATGACCTTCCGAATTGCCTTTTCGGGTGGTGGAGGATAGCACAGTCCTCGCGGAAGTAAACGGCCGCAAAATCGTCGCCCAAAACACCCATAGAATACTTTGAGGGCCGAGTAAGGAAGTTCCTTGCCCGGCTCTTTTGCTGCTCTAGAGACTATTTTACGCGCCTTAAACGCAACGATTTTTCTTTATCCCGTTGACTTCCGCAGGCTTAATTCTGAATACACCTATACAGACCGTCCTATGCTCCTCCGCCGATTGCCCGAAAAGGGCAATACAATTCGGAGGTCATAAAAATGGAAATGTTGGTAACAAAGTTCTCAAACGGAAAGTATCGCAACGAAGGTGAACTCTTTGAAGAACCTATCACAAACGAGAACGTCAAACTCATGGGTGAAATGATGGCGCTGCAAGCCTTACGCACTGCAAAAAAGTTCGATTGGCAGGTCGCAGATAGGTACTATATCGGACTCATTAAAGGCCTGCACCACATGGGCGAAATCGATTACATCGTGTCGGATGGTTACGACATCGCTCAGACTGCAATCTGTTTTCTTTATCAATTCAAAGGGAAGAAGATAACCGATATCTACGACAAAGACCGCAGGGGTATCGAGATAACCATTAAGCTCGCTTGCTATCGCGAATTGGACGGCATCCTCAGACGCTATCGCAGAAATGCCCAAAAAACGGATGAAATAGACTTTACGGACTACAAGGCGCTGCCCATGGATCCCGTAAACTGCTTTGAACACGAACAGACAGATTACAGCAAGTACGATGAGCTCGTAGAAACGCTGCATCTTACGGAGTTGGAGCTTGCTATCCTAAACTGCTACATGAAGAAGACGGTGATGCGTAATCAACTTACGTTGTATGAATTGCAATACAAATTTAATCGGCAGAAGGAAAAGCGGGTTGCAGAAGATCTTCTGCCTTGCATCCGAGAACATTTGCAAGTGCCACTACTGTCTGAACGGACGCTTTATTGATGTCTTTTGCGCCTGATTCATATTGCTGTAAAGTGCGTAAGTTTACCCCGGATTTCTCTGCAAGTTCGCTTTGAGAATATCCACATTGTTTGCGCTGACGTTGCAGTTTCGTTTGTGTGTTTTCGCGTTGTAAGATAGTATTGACGGTATCTACAAACTTCTCTTCTGCCGCTTCGTGCATGACGGGATATAACTTTAAGACCTCTTTCATGGTGATGCCCGCATGAATATCTTTGAATGACATTGCCGTGAACCACTGATAGTATGCAAGTATCCAGCCGCACCAATATTCTGCGGAGCAGTCATAGTCGATCTGAGCCTCCGGAAATTGTACGGTAAGGCCGCTGCTTCCGAGCACTTCCATAACAAGTTCCGTGCCGGACGTTCCGGATATGACTTTTGGATTGCCTTTGCCGAATTTATCGGCAAATCCGCTTGCGATAAACAGCTCCATAAACTTGTCGGGCGACAAGCCGCAAGCATTTACAGCGTAATCGAACGCCTCGCCGAGATTGCTCATGGCGTCGTTCAGATATGTATCAGCGTAAGCGTGGATCATCTTGTTTCATCTCCTCGCGTAGAATATCCCGCATAAAAATGCCGTCGATATCCTCTTTTTCAAGTTCTCTTTGGAAGTCGGCTCTTGCAGCGTCATCTCTTGCTTTACGCTTTGCGTAGTAGATGGAATTATCAGCCACCACATAATCCAAAAATCGGATCGACTCAAAAGCCTTCGGGGATTTCAGGACGTATTGTTCGCCGAGTTTGCCGAGCTTCATGGCGTACCCTAACTGTCTGAGTGATATTCCGTTCGTTACAAATGCACGCGCAAACGAAAAGTAGGAGTCATCCGCGCGGCATCCTATAATGACGTCATACTTTTGATAATCGGGCAGAAAATTTTTCAGCAGATATTCTTTTCCCTGTCTGGAAACGGGTGTTGATAAGCGAAGCCGCCTGTTTTGCAGCAGAATGGCAAGCCAATTCAAAATCGTATATTCTTCGGAAGAAAGGTTCAGAACGGCTAGCCCAACCGTATCGAATTCGTAACGGTTAGCGTATCCGTCCACGTTTTCAGTACAAGCCCATTCCTTCGCAAGCTCTAAATGCTCGGTGCAATAAAAACCCAGCCCGTAATCATTATATGATTTTCCCTTGCCGTATTCGGGTTTTTCGATAATATCTGGAGAGCCGTGATACAAAATTATCTTTCCCATTGTGCTAATTCCCCATACTTCTATAGAGTTACTTTTTCTATATTATACTTCTATGGAAGTAGTTTGTCAAGGAATTTGCGCAAATTTTGGCTATGCAGCGAGTAAATTTACTCGTTTGAATAGATATGCCGCCGTTATATATATCCCCAAAATGTATATTTTTAGTTGTGGACATTTGGGGACAAAGGCTATAAACCACAAGCCGAGGGGACCCCTTCAGGGGTTTCGGCATATCACTAAATGAGAAACGGGAGAAATTCACAGCAATTTCTCCCGTTTTGTTATGTTTGGGAAGAGATTGGGTAGTAAATTTTTGCCGTTTTTGCCTAAAAGTCGGCATTTTTTATTGATTTTGTTGCTATTTCACAATTCATAGTCGATTTTGTTAATTTCTTGCAGGGTGTATTCCTCGGAATAGTCAGTGTAGCCTCTGTCCACGCGGCTGGTCTTTACGTCCTGGTCGTACTCGTGCCCAACCCACTTCATTACAATTTCGGGGTTGCATAAGTCGGGCATGACTGAAACATTTGTCTCCGCTATTATATACGTTCCTCTGATAATAGCGTTGGGTATAAATGTTGCGGCGGCGTTCGTGCGCGGCAGCCTTATAAAAATAGGCGCGTTTGCGGTCTACTTCTTTGCATTTGCTTCATGGTGCTACACGCAGGGCGGCTATATAGTAAACGTATTCATGGGCATAGACGGCAATGTTTTCAGCTTTGCCTACATACTTACGGTGATTTGCCTGCTGGCGTGCGCTGTGCTCAGCATCATTGCGGCGGTTTTCACCGGAAGGAAGAAAAAGAGTGCGGAAGTCAAATAATATAGCGCGACTTCGTTCAGGGGCGGACTTTTGTCCGCCCCTTATTTTTGCCGGGGAATGCGTATTTTCGTTGAATTTATTCATTTGCTGTGGAATTTTTTGCCGAAAATTTACTATTGACAGCGGAAAATTTTATGATACAATAAAATCATGTTTAATAACGGCGGCATTCATGTCGAGGGGGGAAATATATGAAGATCATCGTTCTTGAAGATGAAAAGGCTGTGGCCGATAAGCTGTGCGACTATATCGGGAGATATTGTTCGGAGAGCAATGTGCCCGTAGAGGTACAGGTGTTCCCCGACGCCTTCGAGCTGCTTGAAAATTATCATGCGGACGCCGATATTTTGTTTATGGACATTCAGCTGCCCGTGATGAACGGCATGGAGGCGGCCAAAAAGATAAGGGAGAAGGACGAAAAGGTCCTGATAGTGTTTGTTACCAACCTTGCCCAGTATGCCGTGGAGGGGTACGAGGTAAACGCCTTCGATTTTATTTTAAAGCCCGTGGAATACGACGGCTTCCGCATGCGTTTCGGCAGGGTGCTCAAAGAGCTTGAACATCGAAGTCCGGACAGTTTTATCAATATCAATTCAAAGAGCGGTTTCCGCAGAATAAGTTTTTCTGATCTTCTGTATGTGGAAGTTATAAATCATGATCTGATTTTTCATTGCAGGGAAGAGGGGGAGGTGCAGACGCGCGGCACAATGAAAAAGCTTGCGGAAGAACTCAAGGACGAATATTTTGTGCAGTGTTCTAATTGTTACCTTGTCAATCTGGCGCATGTTAAACAGGCAGACAGGATGGTGGTGCTTTCTGACGGAACCGAACTTGCCATAAGTCGCAATGCCCGCAAAAACTTTTTTGCCGAACTTGCCAAATACCTTGGGGGAACTATATGATTGTGCTGCTTGCCGCGACGGGTGCGGCGGCCGATTACGAGATGTTCGTATCGTTTATGATGACGCCGCTGATGGCTATGGAGATACTTGCCGCTGAATTTCTATTGGCAAAAACATTTAAGCGACGTATGTATTTTTATATTCGTTTCTTCGGCAGCGGGCTCGCGTGCGTGCTTATGACTATGCTCATAGAGATAACTTTTTCGCTTGCCACGGGCCAAAGTTTTATATACGGGGGAACGGACAACGTTGTAAATACCGTATTTAAAATTTTTTATTATATAGTAATACTCGGTATGACATACCTGTGCCTGTTCTTTTCGTATAATGAATCGCCTACGTTCCTTGCCACGGCGTGCGCCGTGGGCTATGCCGTGCAGTTTTTGGCGGCAAATGCCGCCCAGCTTTTGCAGATAGCTTCAGATTATATGCAGCAGCCGTGGAATTATGTATACGACGCTGTTATATATTGGTTTACGAGGGTGGCGGTCTATATTCCGCTCTATTTCCTGCTCATACGCAAACGCTTTAAAACGGCGCTGTATAGCGGCAACAACAGCGCAAAATTGCTGCTTTTAATAATAACGGTGGTGGTTTGCATATTTCTTTCGCGCCTTTCGGTAGACGATACCGGCCGCACGCTGCTTGCCATGATAGTGCAGCCGCTGTATTCTATAATGTGCGGAGTGCTAATAATATTCGTGCATTTCGGTCTTACCGCCAACGACATCATGCATGATACCGTAGCGCATATATCTGAGCTTCTGCATCAGGAGCGGGAGCAGTACCGCCTTACCAAAGAGAGCATAGAGATAATAAACGAAAAATGCCACGACCTGAAGCATCAGGTGGCGCGGCTGAGGGAAGGCGGCTCCGAAAAGCAAATAGCAGAAATAGAAAACGCCATAATGATATATGATACCAATTTTAAAACGGGCAACGATACGCTTGACGTGCTTTTAACGCAGAAAAAACTGCAGTGTGAGGCAAACAAAATAACGTTCACCTGTATGGTAAACGGTGAAGCTATTTCGTTTATGGACGAGATGGATATATTTTCGCTGTTCGGCAACGCTATTTCCAATGCCATTGAAAACGTTAGCAAAATAGCCGACCCCAAGCGCAGACAGGTATCCTTAAAGGTAAGGCGCATGGGCAATGTCTGCGCCATTCACGTAGAAAACTATTATACAGGCAAAATAAATATACAGGATGGTCTGCCCGTTACCGATAAAGACGAAAACTATCACGGCTTCGGCATGCGCAGTATGAAGAGGATAGTTGAAAGTTACGGAGGGGCAATCACCGTTACCGTTACAGACGAGCTGTTCATTCTTGATATGGCAATGCCGTGCAGCGGCAAAAAAGACGGTATTCTGCCTATACGCCGTTTCGACTAAACGGACGGAATGAGTTTATATGCCTGTGGCTAAGGGTGAAGCCGCATTTTTAAGGTAAAAATCGGATAAATAAGGGGCAATTTTGGCGTGGTACGACTTTTGCGTTACCACTTACGCCATTATTGCTCCGTTTTTTGCTTTATGTGATATTATGCGTACAAAATGTGCGAAAGGCACAAAAAAAATCAAGGAGAAATTTTTATGAGACTCAAAAAACTGGCAAAAATTTTTACTGTTGCAATGGTAACGGCACTTGCAGCGGCCGTCTGCGTTGCTATGAGCGCCTGCAGCGGCTCAAGCAAAACGCTCACAGGCTCTTATTCTTACCATACATATAGTGAAATGGCATACGGCCTTGGCTGGAAGATAGTCGACAGCTACACACTTGAAACTTATTCCGACGATTCTTATGCACTCACTTATAAGAAGGACTATTTCGGTGATGATTTTGAAAACCGCGGTCTTAATTTTACTGTAACCACCGGAACATACACCTCAACAGCTTCCGCCGACGGAGATGCGACTCATCTCGACCTTACGCTCAGTGCGGCAGATACCGTTATTCGTACAGAATCCGGTAAAATCGCACAGAATGGTATATTTACGCTCAACTCAGAAAAGTGGAATTCTAAGATGACAGAAAGTTATACGCTGCTTGCTGGTGAGGGCGCATCGTTTGATTCTGATGATGCCGCTAAAGAGGCATTTATTGCTCAGTTCGGCGGCGGCTATACCGTTACAATACAGGAACCTTCGCTCGATGCCGAAGTTCCAAATCTGTTTGCCCAGATAATAAGCATAACTGCGGCAGAGTAAATAAGAATAATCCCCGATTTGCCATAAGGCATTTCGGGGAAAGTTTTAAAGGAAAAAGCATATGTTCAGCAAAAAACGTAAAGTTTTATATATGGTACTCACCATTGTCATGGCGGTGCTGTTTGCCGTATTTATCGCGGCAACCATAGTGTGCAACATGTATGCTCCCGCCGTGCACATCTTCTTCAATACCGAAACCTCGACCACTTCCGGCGAAAAGGGAGAGGACTTCTTTAAAAAGGACGCTTCTTCCGCAGCGGAGCAGATGGAAAAGGCTCAGGACGTGGTAGAAAGAATAGGCGCTGAGGGGTCGGTTCTTCTTATGAACAAAGATTCCGCCCTTCCGCTTGCCGAAGGCGCAAAAGTCACACTGCTAGGCAAGACATCTGCCGACCTTATAACGGGCGGCACGGGGTCGGGCGCCGTTTCCGTAACAGGCAAAAATACCGTAAAGTCGGCAATGGAGCAGGCAGGGCTGGAAGTAAACGACACAATGTGGAATTTTTATACTTCAGGCGCGGGCAGCACATATGTGCGTGAAGACGGCGAAGGCTCTTTAAACAATGTTCTTCCCGACTTTACTACATTCAAGATAAACGAAGTTCCGCAGAGTGTATATTCGGCTACCGAATGGAATTCCGTCAAGAACTACGGCGATGCCGCCGTGATCTTCTTGGGCAGAGTATGCGGCGAGGGGTTCGATATGCCCTGGTTCAATTCGGGCGACGGTACAGGCAATCTTTTGGAACTCACTGCCGAAGAACAGGCACTGCTTGCCAAGGCCAAGGAGCTGAAGGATGCGGGCGACATAAAAAAGATAGTCGTAATACTCAACACCAGCTATGCGCTCGAACTTGATTTCCTCAGGCCCGATTTGTGCGGCACAGATTACGGCATAGACGCGTGCATGTGGATAGGGCTTCCCGGCGAAAGCGGCATAAACGGGGTTGCCGACATAATAGCCGGCAAGGTAAACCCCAGCGGCAAGCTTGTATCTACTTATACATACGATAATTTTTTTGCCCCCGCAATGCAGAATATGTATGTTACTTCCTACGCAAATGCCGAAGAAAAGGGCCTTACCTATGGCGGCAACGGCAGCCTTTACAACAAATACTATATCGCTTATCAGGAGGGCATATATGTCGGTTACAGATATTATGAGACCAGATACGAAGACTATGTTCTCGGCAATGCAAATGTAGGCGATTATAGTTACGAAGACACGGTGGCGTATCCGTTCGGATTCGGCCTGTCGTACAGCGAGTTCAGCTATTCAGATTTTGAAATGACGGAAAACGAGGACTCCTTCACGTTCACTGTGACGGTGAATAACAATTCTGATGTGGCCGGCAAAGATGTAGTTGCAATATATATGCAGTCGCCCTACACTGAATACGACAGGACGCACGGCATTGAAAAGGCTGCCGTGGAACTTGTGGGCTACACCAAGGTTGAAGTTCCCGCAAATGGCCGGGTGGAAAATGTAACCGTCACCGTAGATAAGACCGAACTCCGCACTTACGATGCGGATGGTGCAGGCACATATATTCTCGATAAGGGCAACTATTATTTCGCCCTCGGCAACGGCTCGCACGAGGCGCTCAACAATATCCTCGCCAAAAAGGCGGATATCGCCGATACCTCCAACGGCACCGTGAACAAAGAGCGCATGACTTCCGCAGGAAATGCCGGGCTTGTTGAACAATATACGGTGGCGGAACAAGATAACGAAATATTTGCAACTTCGGTCACCGGCGAAGAGATAACCAATCAGTTCGACAGTGCCGACCTCAACCGCAGGGACGACGATACTTCCAACGACATAGTTTATCTTTCGCGCAGCGACTGGGCAGGCACTATGCCCAAAGCAACGTTTGTCGCCAAATCATATACTGCGGCGTTCAGCAATCTATCTGCCAACGACGAAATGGTTGCCGAACTCAGTAATACATATAAGTCGTCTTCAGGCGGCACAATGCCAACTATGGGCGCGGACAACGGCCTCAAGCTCATCCAGTTCCGCGGAGTGGAGATGAATGAAAGCATTGAGTGGAATGGGCAGACTTATACCTGGGACGACCTTCTCGACCAGCTTACCTTTGCAGAAATGGCTCGCCTTGTAGGACAGGGTTATCACAATACAGCATATATAAGTTCGGTAAGTAAACCTGAAACAAAGGACGAAAACGGCCCCGCCGGCATAACCACATCGCTTACCGGCGGTTCGGCAAGGGGTACTTGTTACCCTTCCGCCGACCTTCGCGCGGCAACGTTTAACGATGAACTCGTAAAGGAAATGGGCGTAATGCTCGGCAATGATGCTCTTTGGTCTTCACCCAAGGTTTATTCAGGCCTCTACGGCCCCGGCGGAAACATCCAGCGTACTCCCTACGGCGGCAGGAATTTTGAATATTATTCGGAAGACCCCTTCATAGGCGGCAATATATGCGCCAATGAAGTTGAGGGAATACAATCCAAGGGTATGTTCGTATACCTCAAGCATTTTGCGCTGAACGACCAGGAATCGGGCCGCGACGGTATAAGCGTATGGGCTAACGAACAGGCGATACGCGAAATATATCTGCAGCAGTTTGAGACGTCTATAGTAAAGGGTGGTGCGCACTGCGTTATGTCCTCATTCAACCGTGTAGGTGCTACATGGTCGGGCGCAAACAAAAATCTCATGACGAATGTGTTGCGCGGCGAATGGGGTATGGACGGCCAGGCTGTTACCGATTATTCCGGCAACGACTTTATGGATGTTGCGCTTGGTTTGCTCGCAGGACAGGACATATGGGACTATTCGGGCACCAAGTGGACAAATAAGCTAAATACTCTTAAAAACGACGCCAATATCGTCAATGCCATGAGGCAGGCTTCGGCGCGCATCCTTTACACCGTTGCAAATTCAAACGCCATGAACGGCTACACTGTGGAAACGGTGGTGGAGGGCGGCCTCGCCTGGTGGCAGTCGACTCTCATTGCGGCGGATGTGATCTTCGGCGTTCTTACGGCTGCTGCGGCGGCAATGTTTGTTCTGTCCATCGTTAAAATTAAAAAGCAGGCAAACACCTGAAACGTTGCCGGTCAACCTCAGTAGTTCGTGTTTCTCCTCCTTGAAATCGCCGTGCGGCAAAATAATGCCGCACGGCAAGGAGAGGGGAATGAACGGAACGTGGCAAAGAATATTTTTAATATCGTTTATATCCGCATACCGTGGTGGTATGCGGATATTTTTGATGCATGATCGCGGCATTTCGTTTCCGGCTGCGGCAGGCGGCAGGGCGGC
>ERZ1643250.964-NODE-964-length-27255-cov-62.323382_pt1 | contig 27255 bp, 22 predicted proteins | sample MGYA00579262_ERZ1643250 | MGnify/ENA primary metagenome ERZ1643250 (study PRJEB29033, sample SAMEA4952265) | chicken gut metagenome | biome: Broiler Chicken; feature: Gastrointestinal Tract; material: Caecum | place: Ireland | collected 2018 | study: Broiler... | reverse complement strand
ACCGTTTACTTGGCTGCCTGAACAGAAAGGAGAAGCAAATGAACCAGCAGCCAGAAAAAATTACCGCATTATACTGCCGCTTGAGCCAGGACGACGCCCTGGACGGGGAAAGCAATTCCATTACCAATCAGAAAACCCTGTTGAGCAAATACGCTGCCGAACACGGGTTTCGGAATATCCAATTCTTTATAGATGACGGATATTCTGGAACCAGCTTCCAGAGGCCGGGGTTCCAGGAGATGATGCGATATGTGAAGGATTACAGCGTATCCGCTGTGATTGTCAAAGACCTGTCCCGGCTGGGAAGGGAGTATTCCTATATGGGGCGGCTACAGGATTTCATCTTCCCCGCTTATGACGTCCGCTTTATCGCTATCAACGACGATGTAGACAGCGCCAAGGGGGAAAATGATTTTGCGGTGTTCAAAAATGTATTCAACGACTATTATGCCAAGGATACCAGCAAGAAAATCCGGGCGGTGGTAAAAATGCGGGGCGAAGCCGGGGAGCATATCGCCAGCAACCCGCCTTATGGCTACATAAAAGACCCGCAGGACAAAAAGAAATGGATTGTGGATGAAGGAGCGGCAAAGGTGGTGCGGCGTATCTTCAACCTCTGCATTGCGGGGAAAGGCCCCATGCAGATCGCAAAAATCCTCACAGACGACAAGGTGCTGACCGTCACCGCCTATCACGCAAGGCAGAAAGGCTGGACCATGCCGGAGAATCTTTATCAGTGGTGCGCAAAATCTGTCGCCGGGATATTAGAGCGACGGGAGTACACGGGTTGTACCGTGAACTTCAAGACCTATACCAAGTCCCTGAAATTCAAAAAGCGGATGGAAAACCCGGTTGAGAACCAGCGAGTTTTTGAGGACACCCAGCCCGCCATCATTGAGAAGGGACAGTGGGAACGGGTGCAGGAACTGCGGAAGAACAAACGCAGGCCGACAAAAACAGGAAGAACCAGCATGTTCTCCGGTCTGCTCTACTGCGCCGACTGCGGAGCAAAGCTATATTTCTGCACCTGCAACACTTACAAGGACAACAGCCAGAATCATTTCGTCTGCTCCAATTACAAGAGCAACACCGGCTCCTGCAAAATCCACTATATCCGGGAACAGGTGCTTTACCGGATCGTACTGGAGACTATCCAGCGGACATTGACTTACGTCCGTATGTTCCGGAAGGATTTCAAGTTGGAAATGCTGGCGCAGGACGAGGAAAGCCGTAAGGCGGAACTGGCGGAAAAGCAGAAAGCCCTCTCCGGAGCAAAAAAGCGGATGGAGGATTTGGACAGGATTATCCAGCACATCTATGAGGACAATGTGCTGGGCAAGCTGTCCGACAGCCGGTACTTAAAATTATCCCGCCAATATGAGAAGGAGCAGGCAGAGATTGAGCAGCTTGCCGCTGTGCTGGAACGGGAAATTGAAACACAGGCCGGGCAGGTTTCCGATGTAAACAAGTTTCTGAAGCTGGTGGACAAGTACCTGGATATTCCAGAACTCGACGCCGCCATCCTCAATGAGCTTGTGAGCAGGATCGTGGTGCACAGCCCGGCAAGGGAGAACGGAAGGAAGCAGGTGCGAATCGATCTGTATTTCACCTATGTGGGGCAAATCCGCATTCCTTTGAAGATTGGAAGGGAGTCCTTAAACGAATCGGAACCGGCGTGACTTGACACGCCGGTTCCTACCAAAATTCTTTTTACTTCCTTATGGGACGTTGCCTAATGGCAGAGTTCCTTTTCTAATTATCAGAAGTTACATAAAATAAGATCTTGGTAATATACTCATTTTCGTCATAAGAAGTAATATAATCATTGATACAGAATTCGTAGGAATCTGAGCAGATTTTCAGGTTATGGCTCCGGCAGTACTTCAGGATCTTTTCATAGGAACGGCCAATGGAAAGGTAATCTCCCACATGATAGATCCCTGCGCATTTCCCGGCGGGAAGCTTACGGATATTTTCGGCTTTGTCGGTTTTCTCTATGGGAAGAAAAGCGTGGGAAGCCTCTGTATAACGACCTTCCAGGATACGCTCCAAAGGGACGACTACCCCGCATTGAAAAAATACAGGAAGCTGTTTCTGAAAAGAATCGGAAAAGCACTGTTTGGTGGCAATGCTGATCTCCCGGAGGGTGTAAGGCTCTTCTACAGACTGGACCAGGATGTATTGGGAGCTGATATCTTCCAGGAACACAGAGCTTTCTTTTCCCCGGAGTCCCCTGGTTTCTTCCATCTGCTGGCAGCGGTTCACCAGACGGCTCCGGATCATGAACAGTTCCTGGATCCTGCTGTCAATGACCGAGAGCTGGTTTTTCATGGCAGCCAGACTGCTGTCAATGGTATAGTGCTGCATATGTTCTTTGATCTCGCTGAGAGAAAAGCCGATTTTCTTCATAATGAGAATGGTATCCAGGTAGTCCAGCTGCTTGGCACTGTAGTACCGGTATCCGTTATTGGGATCTATATAATCGGGACGAAACAGGCCGATTTTGTCATAGAAGATCAGGGTCTGCTTTGAAATTTTCTGATATCGGGCCACTTCTCCGATGGAAAATAAGTTCTCCATGCTGCCTCCTTTGAACAAAATAATCCAGGATGGAAACACTGACTGTGCAAAATTTATCCAGGATCTCTTGACATTATAGTTACTATATCCTTTATTATAAAGTTCCAGAAGAGAAAACACAAGGAGGCGTTTTTGTGAAGACAAACTGGTTATTGACTATAAAAAATAAGCTCACAGAGGGACTCACCTGGAAAAAAATCCTTTTGATCATACTGGGGGCAGGAATCTGTACCTTTGGCATACACAATATCCACCAGCGCACGGGGATCACAGAAGGCGGGGTTATCGGTATGATGCTCCTGGTAGAGCGGTGGCTGGGGATCTCCCCTTCGGCTATCACTTCGGTTCTGGATATTTCCTGTTATCTGCTGGCTTTTAAATATCTGGGAGGACAGTTTATCAAGATTTCCACGATCTCTACGTTAAGTGTTTCCCTGTTCTATAAATTCTGGGAGTTGTTTCCTCCTATGCTGCCGGATCTGTCCGAATATCCCCTGGCGGCGGCTGTGGCAGGAGGACTTTTCGTGGGGATCGGCGTAGGGATCATTGTCCGTCAGGGAGGCTCCAGCGGCGGTGACGACGCCCTGGCCCTGACCATATCCAGAGTGACCCGCTGGCGGCTGTCCCGGTCCTATCTTTTTACAGACCTGGTAGTCCTGGGACTTTCCCTGACTTATATTCCGGTTTTACGGATTGCTTTTTCACTGATTACAGTTACGATCTCTTCTTTCCTTATCGATCTGGTACAGAACTTCGGGAAGAACAAGGTATCCGAAACATCCAAGGTCCAGGCTCAGGGAGAGTAGAACAGAAATTTATCCTTAAAAATATCTTGCCTTTTCCATGAGAACTCCCATAATAGTAGTTGGAGGAAAAGGAGATTATGAACAAGATTCTGATTTTAGAAGACGACAGAAAATTAAATGACGGGATCCGGCTGGCTCTTAGAAGGGAAGACTGTACTTTTCTCCAGTGCCAGACCATAGAAGAGGCCAGGGAACTGCTGAAGAAAGAAAAAGTCCGGCTGATTCTTCTGGATCTGAACCTTCCAGACGGAAACGGACTGGATTTTCTTCAGGAGATCCGGGCAAAGAGCGCCGTGCCGGTGATCATCATTACCGCCAATAACATGGAAACGGATATTGTTATGGGGCTGGAGCTGGGGGCCAATGACTATATTACCAAACCCTTCAGCCTGATGGTTTTAAGAGCCAGGGCAGGAGTACAGTTAAGACAGCAGGATATGTCCGGGCAGACCCTGTATCAGGAAGGCCCTTTTTCCTTTGATTTTCAGCGGCTGGTCTTTCAGGTAAGAGGCAGGGAAGTAGAGTTCAGCAAGACAGAACAGCGGCTTCTGAGAAAATTGCTGGAGAACAAAGGCGCTACTTTAAAGAGGACCTATCTTATTGATGAAGTATGGAGCGGAGATACAGAATTTGTAGATGAACATGCCCTGACAGTGGCTATCAAGCGGCTGAGGGACAAGATCGAGGAAGACAGTAAAAATCCCAGATACATCAAAACGGTATACGGGATCGGATATACCTGGGCGGCACAGTGATATGGAAATGATAATATTTGGAACAGGAATGCTTGTTTTGGCAGCAGGGGTCTGCCTTTATGGAAGACAGAAAGAGCGACGGCTTCTGGAACGGCTGGAGTCTATGCTGGAAAAGGCCAGGAGCGGAAGCTTCCGCCAGGAAGAGATTGATGAGACTATGGTATCCTCTGTGGAAAATTCTATGGCCCGCTTTCTGGAGGACAGCAGACTGGCAGAAGAAAATCTGAATCAGCGTAAAGAGCGTGTACAGACTATGATATCGGATATTTCCCATCAGACGGCTATACCCATTTCCAATATCCTGGTATACAGCCAGCTTCTGGAAGAGGACTGTACAGATCCTCAGATGAGAGAATATGGGACCGTGATCCGCCAGCAGGGAGAAAAGCTTCAGTTTCTCCTGGATTCCCTGGTGAAAATATCCAGGCTGGAAAACGGGATCATACAGACAGTCCCTCAAAAGGGGGAGCTGGGTGAACTGGCCTGCCAGGTAAAAAGCCTTATGGAACAGAAAGCCGGAGAAAAACAGATATCCCTTGAGGTAAAGCCAGAGAAAGAGATGGTCTATGCCTGGTTTGACCGGAAGTGGACCAGGGAAGCCCTGATGAATCTGGTGGATAACGCAGTGAAATATACGCCGGCTGGTGGAAAAGTTACCCTGGAAGTGGTTTCTTACAGCCTGTTTTCCAGGATCGACGTCCGGGATACGGGGATCGGAATAGAAGAGGAAGAACTGCCGGAGATCTTTCAAAGGTTTTACCGGAGCCGGGACGTCCTTTCAGAGGAAGGGGTAGGACTGGGCCTGTATCTGGCAAGAGAAATTGTCAGAAGCCAGGGAGGATATATCAAGGTTTCTTCAAAGAAAGGGGAGGGAAGTGTCTTTTCCGTATTTCTTCCCAGTGAAAAAAGAGAAAATGTCTCCAGACTGTGATATTTCAGAAACGGTCTGGAGATTTTTTTCTGCTATCCTGTCCTTAAAGAAATCCGGGCCTTTGGGTTTGAACAGGATACCGGGGAAAAGGAGGCATTATGAAAATACTGGAAGTAAAAGATCTGAGAAAAATATACGGAAAGGGAGAGACTCTGGTGAAAGCCCTGGACGGGGTCAGCTTCTCTGTGGAGAAAGGAGAATTTCTGGCAGTGGTGGGAACCAGCGGCAGCGGAAAGTCCACCCTTCTCCATATGATGGGAGGGCTGGATATTCCTACCGGCGGAAAGGTACTGATTGATGGAAAAGACCTGTCTTCCATGAAGGAGGAAGAGCTGACCATCTTCCGGCGGAGGAATATCGGCTTTGTATTCCAGAGTTATAATCTGGTCCCTATGCTGAACGTTATGGAGAATATCACCCTGCCCCTGGGGCTGGACGGCAAAAAGCCGGACAGGGAGTATCTGGAAAATGTGATCGGCATGCTGGGTCTGGAAAAGAAGAAAAACAGTCTTCCCAGCCAGCTTTCCGGAGGGCAGCAGCAGAGGGTGGCCATTGCCAGGGCTCTGGCGGCAAAGCCGGCCATTTTGCTGGCTGACGAGCCCACAGGGAACCTGGACAGCCGGACCAGCCAGGATGTGCTGAGTCTGCTGCGGATCACCTGCCAGCAGTTTCACCAGACCATGGTGATGATCACTCATAATGAAGAGATCGCTCAGACAGCGGACCGGATCTTGCGCATTGAAGACGGAAAACTGGTGAAGGGAAGTGATGACTATGGTATTGGTGAATAGCAGAAAGACCATCTGGCTTCTGACCAGGCGTTTTTTGAAGATTAACCGGGGGAGAAATATCATAGCGGTTCTGGCAGTGATTATGACTGCAGTAATGTTTACCGCTTCTTTTACGGCGGCAGTTTCTGTGCTCCGCTCCACTATGAATCAGGAGATGCGGACCAGTATGGATTCCAGCCAGATTTCTGTTCAGGACCTTACAGAAGAACAGTTTCGCCAGATCAGCCAGTATGACAAGATCAAAGAGATGGGCTACACGATTTTTCTGTCGGTGGCGGAAAATGAAGAGCTGCAGACCATCTCCACAGAAATCCGTTATGCAGATGAAAACGGGGCCAGGAGTTATCAGTGCCTGCCTACCCAAGGAACACTCCCCCAGGGGGAGAAGGAGGCGGCTGTCAGCACTATTGTTCTGGATCTGCTGGGTGTACCTCATGAGATCGGCAGTACCGTGACTCTTACCTATAGTGCTTCGGGAAAACAGATTACAGAGGATTTCCGGCTCAGCGGTTTCTGGGAAGGAGATCCCCTGCCAAGGGGCCAGATGGTGTGGATTTCCAGAGATTACTGTCTGGCCCATATGAAAACCGCCACAGAGGAGTCCATTGCAATGGGAGATTTTGAGGGGGACTATAATCTGAGCCTGTGGTTTGACAATATCTTTAAGCTGAACCAGTATAAGGAAGAGATTGAGGAACTTTATCATGTGTCCGATACTCCCGCCAGGATGGATATTCCCCCGGCTTACGACAGGCTTTTCGGAGAAGACGGTTTTCCTTTTGCCACGGTAGGGGCAGTGGTTTTTCTGGCCTTTCTGTCCGGTTATCTGATCATTTATAACGTGTTTCAGATCTCGGTAAAAAACGATATCCGGGCCTATGGCCTTCTGAAGAATATCGGGACTACGGGAAGGCAGTTAAAGGGGATTGTTCGAAGGCAGGCACTGCTCCTCTCCGGAATAGGGATTCCCATTGGCCTGCTCCTTGGGTGGCTGGCCGGCAGGGCCATGGTGCCTTATCTTCTGGAATCGGATCTGGGGGCAGAATCCCCGGAAGTTCTGGTCAGCACCAGTCCCTGGATCTTTCTGACTGCCGTTCTTTTCTCCCTGGCTACGGTCTATATTGCCTGTATGCGTCCCTGCCATATTGTAGCGAAAGTGTCTCCTGTGGAAGCGGTGCGGATGACGGAAGGGTCTGCCCGGAACCGGGAGAGAAAAGGCCATAAGGTCACTCCGGGGATCATGGCCCTGGAAAATATGAAAAGGACCTGGAAGAAATCTGTACTGGTGGTGTTCTCCCTGACCCTTCCCATCTTCCTTCTGAACTGTATCTATACAATACAGAAAGGGTTTGATTTTGACATTTATATAGATACTTATATTTCTTCGGACTTTAAGATCACAGGATCCGGAACTATGGCTCAGTATGCCGATCTGAATGCACTGACTCCCGAGATATTGGGGGATATCCGGAGTCAGGAAGGCATAGAAAGCCTGGCCTGTGTCTATGACACAGAGGAACTCCATCTCATGAGCGAGAAAGAGTATAAGATTCTGGAAAATATGATGGATCTTGCAGAAAAAGAAGAAATTTACGACAGTACTTGGGCCCAGGAAGAGAGAAAGCGTCTGGAAAGCAGACAGATACCTTCCCATGTACTGGGAATCAACCAGGCGGCCTTTGAGAAAATGGAATTTCTGGACAGCTCCTGTACCTGGCAGGAATTTACACAGGGAGACTATGTGATCGTTTCCGCCAGTACCTATGGCTTTGGGGGATATTCAGAACCGGGGGACAGGATCACCCTTGAGATCGAAGGACAGAAGAGAGAGTTCCAGGTTCTGGGGGTGGGGGCTGTGCCTTATGATCTGCAGTATCCTTTTGGAGCAGGTACTTATTATGATGTTTCTTTTTACCTTCCGGAAGAGACTTATCTTCAGATGGGAGGAAATCCGGGGGCGATGACTGTGGGGATCGAGGCAGAGGAAGGAGAGGAGAAAGCACTGGGAAAATGGCTGGAAGACTATCTGACTGATAAGCCTCAGCTTCTCATGGACTCTCGCATGGAACTGGAGCAGCAGTGCAGCCAGTTTGCCGGAAAATATATGTTGATCCTGGGTCTTTTGTGCGGGGTGCTGTTTGTGATCGGCGTACTGAACTTTTTCAATACTTCGGCGGTGTCTGTCATCAGCAGGAAAAAGGAGCTGTCTTTGCTGGAAGCGGTAGGAATGACCAGAAAGCAGGTTCTGAGAATGCTGTGTACCGAAGGAGGGATCTATTTCCTGGCAGCCCTTGGGCTGGCGGATACAGCAGGGATACCTCTTATTCGAGCAGTGATCGCAAAGACCGCAGGCAGGAGTTTCTTCTTTACTTATCACCCTTCCATAGCGGTCAGCCTTCTGGCCATTCCCATTCTGGCCCTCATAGCCTGGGGAGTTCCCAGATACCATTACCGGAAAATGTGCCGGGAGACTGTTGTGGAGCGGATCAGGGAAGAGTAGGTCCTGTAGTTTTTCCGTGCTTGGCATGGCCTGGATCTTTTGCTATACTTTTATACAGAATGCAGATTTTGCAAAAGCTTTGGCAAAGTATGCTGCAGCAAGGAAAAACAGGAGGAACTTTGAAAATGAAAGAAGACAGTAAAAACGACTTATTTGAGAAGGCGCCTATTCCCAGGGCCTATTTCACTTTTGCCCTGCCGGTAGTGTTCAGCATGGTGGTCTCCCTGGTCTATAACATGGTGGATACCTTTTTTATCGCCCAGACCGGAAATACAGATCTGGTGGCAGGAGTTTCTTTAAGCGCTCCTGTTTTTACATTGATGATCGCTCTGGGAGATATTTTCGGACTGGGAGGAAGCTCGGTGATCTCCCGGCTTTTCGGCCAGAAGCTGGATAAAGACGGGAAGCGCCTCAGTGTGTTTTGCTTTTACGGCGCTATTGCCTGCGGAATCCTGGTGACTGTACTTCTTCTGCTATTTAGGGGGCCTGTACTTACCCTTTTAGGGGCGGACAGGGATACCATGACCTATGCCTCCCAGTACTATACCTACATTGCCCTGGGTGCTCCCTTTATCATTGTGTCCTATACACCCCTGAACCTTCTGCGGACAGAGGGATTTGCCACTGCTTCCATGGTGGGAAGTATCCTGGGGGCTGTGGTGAACATGATCCTGGATCCGGTCTTTATCTTTACCCTGGGGATGGGGGCTGCAGGTGCTGCTATTGCCACGGTGATCGGAAATATCTGTACAGATCTGTTTTTCCTGTGGTTCCTTCTGAAAAAAAGCAGGCGGCTGTCTGTGGATCCCAGAGGATTTCATATCCAAAAGGGAGAACTGGGACAGATTTTTGCCATTGGGATTCCAGCTTCTGTTACAAATTTAATGCAGAGCCTGGGAATGGCCCTTACAAACCGTTTTCTCCTCCCCTATGGAAATGACGCTGTGGCGGCTATGGGGATCGTGATGAAGGTAAACCTTATCGCAGTGCTGGTACTGGTGGGACTGGCTTTCGGCGTCCAGCCTCTCATTGGCTACAATTACGGAGCGAAAAACAGCAGGCGGCTGAGGGATATCCTGAAATTCAGCTATGGATTTGAATGCGGGACGGCGGCGGTCCTGGCTTTGCTTTTGTCTGCAGCGGCCCCGGCACTGATCCGGATTTTTATGAAGGATCCCGGGATCATTGATCTGGGGGTTCCAATGCTCCGCTTCCAGCAGGCGGGAATGATCTTTATCGCCGTGGTGCTGGTGACCACAAGTACTTTTCAGTCTGCGGGAAAAGCTCTGGGGGCCTTCCTCCTGTCTGTGAGCAGACAGGGTGTGATCTTCGCTATTGTGATCTTCCTGGCTTCAAAAACTTTTGGCTACAATGGCGTCCTGGCTTCTCAGGCAGTTTCAGATTGCCTCACTGCCATCCTGGCGGCAGTGCTTCTGTTTCGGTGGATACGGGAAGAAAAGGGAAGCGTCTTTTAAAAATAGAAAAGAGATATAGCCATAGAAAAAAATATCTGTTATACTTATATTCAGAAAGTAAAATATCCCGCTGAGAGCGGGAGTCAGGGATTCAGCAAAGGCGCTGACGGAGAGAGAACTCTGTCAGCGCCTTTCAATTTTTATCAGGAGGTTATTTATGGGAGCCTTTGACAGAGTTTTAAGCGGTATACCAGGTCTGGATGATCTGCTGGATTATATCCGTATGGGAGACAACGTAGTGTGGCAGGTGACAGATCTGGAGGAATTCCGGTATTTTATGGAGCCTTTTGTAGAGCAGGCCATTGGTGACAGGAGAAATCTGATCTATATGCGGTTTGCAGACCATGAGCCCCTTCTTTCCCCCAGAGAAGGGCTGAAGATCTTTGAGTTTAATCCGGATAAAGGATTCGAGGCTTTTACTGTAGATATTTATAATCGTATTACTATAGAGGGAAAAGATGCTTTCTATGTTTTTGACAGCCTGTCTTCTCTCCAGTCTGTCTGGTATACGGATCTGATGATGGGGAACTTTTTCCGGGTGACCTGCCCTTATCTGTTTAAGCTGGATACAGTAGCCTATTTTCCCCTTCTCAGAGGAAGGCATTCCTTTGACGCTGTGGCCAGGATCCGGGATACCACCCAGCTGCTTTTAGACGTCCACACAGGGGATAAGCTTTATGTCCATCCCTTAAAGGTGTGGAACCGGTATTCTGCCAAAATGTTCCTTCCTCATTCCTGCAGTATGGATCTGGAAGATTTTAAGGCGGTAGACGGAGGCGTGGCTTTAAGCCGGTACTATCAGATCCTGGAAGAGGAAGAGGCCCAGAAGCAGGACCAGAACTTTGACAGCCATGACCGGTTCTTTTCCATGGCGAAGCTGGAGTATCAGCAGGGAAGGTTCCGGGAAGAGACGGAAAACCAGATTCTGGAAAGTACCATGACCAAGGATAAGCGACTTCAGGAAATGCTGAAGAAATATTTTAAACCCAAAGATTATTTCAAACTCCGGGATCGGATGATCGGCAGCGGCGCTATTGGAGGAAAGGCTTGCGGTATGCTTCTGGCCAGGAAGATTGTGAATACCCTTCTGCCGGAATACCGGGCCCACAGGGAGGCCCACGATTCCTATTACATTGGTTCGGATGTATTTTATACCTATATTGTATCCAATAACTGCTGGGAGACCAGGATCGCCCAGCGGACAGAAGAAGGCTATTTTGAGAAAGCCGGACAGCTTCAGAAAGCCCTGCTCTCCGGAGAGTTTCCTTCCAATATCCGGGAAAAATTCCGCTCGGTACTGGAATATTTCGGACAGAGTCCCATTATCGTCCGTTCTTCCAGCTTCCTGGAAGACGGATTCGGCAACGCCTTTGCGGGAAAATATGAGTCTGTGTTCTGTGTAAATCAGGGAACACTGGAAGAGCGGCTGAAGGTCTTTGAGGATGCAGTGCGGAGAGTTTACGCCAGTATTATGGACATATCTGCCTTGGAGTACAGGAAGCAGAGAGGTCTGGAGCACCAGGACGAACAGATGGCTGTGCTGGTCCAGCGGGTTTCCGGCTCTCACTGGGGAGATTATTTCTTCCCTGCGGCGGCAGGAGTGGGATACAGTTACAGCGCCTATAAGTGGAGCAAAGACATGGATCAGAGTGCCGGAATGCTCCGGCTGGTGGCAGGCCTTGGGACCAGGGCCGTAGACAGGACAGAGAACGATTATCCAAGGCTGGTAAATCTGGACCGTCCCGCCGTATCCATGCAGACCAATATGGCGGATAAACACCGGTTTTCCCAGAAAAATGTGGATGTGCTGGACACCAGGGCAAATCATCTTCTCACAAAAAGCACAGATTCCCTTATGGAAATCCTGCCTCTCTGGTATAAACGGGCGGTGATGGAGAGAGACTATGAGGCAGAAGAGGCCCTGAACCGTATGGGACGGTGGCGCCAGGTGTGGTTTGTTACTTGCCAGAAGCTTTTGGAGAACCGGGAGTTTACCGGACTTATGCAGAAGCTTTTGAAGACACTGGAACAGGTCTATGGAAATCCGGTGGATATTGAATACACAGTAAATATAGATGAGGAGGGGGACTTTGTGGTGAACCTTCTTCAGTGCCGGCCTCTATTTACGGGAAGCAGAGGGGGAAAAGTGGAAATCCCCAGTCTTTCAGAGGGAAAGACATTTTTCCATCTGAAGGATTCCTCGGTAGGCAATTCCCTGAAAAAACAGATCCATGTGGTTATACAGATCGAGCCGAAATTATATTATGAATATCCTTACGGAAAGAAGCACCAGGTGGCAGAAGCTGTAGGAAGGATTAACCGGTATTATAAGGGATCGGGGAAAAATCTTCTTCTCATGACTCCCGGCAGGGTAGGAACATCCTCTCCGGAGCTGGGGGTTCCGGTAACCTTTGCGGATATTTCTGCTGTCTCCGGGATCTGTGAGGTCTCTGACAGCCGGGCTGGCTATATGCCGGAACTGAGCTACGGAAGCCATATGTTCCAGGACATGGTGGAGGCGGAGATCTTTTACAGTGCCCTTTGGGAAGATAGGAGAAAGCTGTCTTATGATCCGGAACTCTTTGCAGAAGAGGAAAATCTTTTCCCACAGATCTGTCCGGATATGGAGGAACTTTTCCCCATGTTCCGGGTTACGGAACCGGAAGACCTCTATTACTGGAACGATGTTATGTCCGGGGAGACTCTTTGCCAAATTGCCGAAAGTTAGGATTGAAAAATAATCAGATATCGTATATACTGTACCTGTTAAATTAAAACAAGAGAAATATAAAAGGCAGGTAAGATATATGGCGTTATTACAGGAATGGAGAGACAAAGCGTACTCCCAGCAGGCAGACAGAGGCCAGCTGCAGAAATTCTGGACAGATTATTTTTTGATTGAAAAGGGAATTTATGAACAGCTTCTCAGCAATCCTGACGAAGTGGTAAGAGGTACTGTAAAAGAGCTTGCAGAAAAATATAACGTAGATGTTATGACAATGGTAGGCTTCTTGGACGGAATCAACGACAGTCTGAAAGTTCCCAATCCTATAGAGGAGATGGAAGAAGATACAGAAGTAAATCTGGGCTATGATCTGGAGACTCTGTACAAGAACATGGTAGACGCAAAGGCGGACTGGCTGTACGAACTGCCCCAGTGGAATAACATTTTCTCTGAAGAGAAGAGAAAAGAATTATACAAGGAGCAGAAGAAATCCGGAACTGTTGTAAAAGGACCGAAGATTGGACGGAATGATCCATGTCCATGCGGAAGCGGCAAGAAATATAAACACTGCTGCGGCAGAAATAAATAGGAAAGAACAAAGGAACCTTTTGCCGGATAAGGGCAGAAGGTTCTTTTTTCGGAAAGGAGAGTTATGCCGGAAATCATCTTCCTATGGCTGGGACTTCTGTGCCTGGGCTATTTTGTGGGAATTGCCAGATACGTGGGCTGGACTTCCAAATTCCCCATAGTCTGGGCTGGTTTGGGAGCGGGACTGCTGTTGACAGGTATTTTGATCCTTACAGAAAATCTTTCCAAAAAGGCAGAGCTGCTCTGCTGTGCTATGGGAATCCTGCTTCTGGTTTCCGTGGTGGTGGTAGTGGCTGTGATTGCTTCTGTTATGTTTCTGCCTGTTGAGCCAGACCTGGATTATCTGGTGGTTCTGGGGGCCCAGGTAATGGGAACCAGGCCCAGCCTGTCCCTGCAGTACAGAATAGACAGTGCCTGTGAATATCTGAAAGAAAACCCCGGAACCAGGGCAGTGCTTTCCGGGGGAAAGGGACCTGACGAAGGGATCTCAGAGGCCAGGTGCATGTATGAGGAGATGCTCCGCCAGGGAGTGGACCGGGAGCAGCTGATCCTAGAGGACCGGTCTGCCAGCACCAGCCAGAATATTGAATTTACCCGGAATCTTTTGAAAGAAAAAACAGAAAGAGAAGAGGGGACAGAAGGGAGAGCACGGCGCCTGAAGGTGGGGATCGTGACCAATGGTTTTCACCTGTTCCGGGGCATGGCCATTGCCAGAAAGAAAACAGACTGGCAGGTCTATGGGATTGGAGCAAAAAGCAATGCTTTTCTTCTGCCCAATTATCTCTTTCGAGAATTTTTCTGCGTGATAAAAGATAAACTGGTGGGAAATCTGTGATTTTTAATTCAGCTTCCGAAACTGCAGGGGAGTAACTCCAGCGGTGCGTTTGAACATGGTAATAAAATGACTGACGCTGGAGAAACCAGTCAGCCGGGCAATATCCTGTATTTTTAAGTGCGGGTCTGTGATGAGCAGGCCCTTTGCTTTGTTTATTCGGAAAGAAGTCAGATACTCATAGGTTGAGCAGCCTAAAAAACGTTCAAAAAGCCGGGACAGATATTGAGGGGTGATATACACCAGATTGCTGAGCTCTTCCACAGTAAGTTCCAGACTATAGTGATTTTCTATTTCTTTCATTACCGGCTCTACATATCGCTTATACAATTCCTCCTTTTCAAGATCATGGGTGTAGCCTCCTTCTACAAATTCCAGAAGAAGGTTATAGCAGCACACAGACAGAGCCTTTTCGTCTGTAGGAGGATTTTGATATTGGAGGATCGCAGATTGGATAATATGGGCAATCCGTTCTCCCTGAGAGGTATCGGTGAAGACAAAGGGGCGTCCCCCAACCATTTTCGTAATGCTGTCTTCTGCAGTACCGGTGAAGGTGGCAAAGCAGGTCTGCCAGATTCCTTCCAGTCCTTCATAGGAATGCTCCAAAAACGGAGAGAGCAGAACGCCTTCTCCCGGATTTAAAATATAAGATTTTCCCTGGATTTTAATCTGCCCCTTTCCAGTCTCTGTCTGAAGATAGTGAAAGAGCGGATATCCTTTCGGACGGCACATAGGGTCCTGAATCCACTGGTTTCCTATAGAATCAAAAGCAAAAGGCTGCCGCACTGGTGTGCTGCGGAAAAAAATCGACATAAGATCACCTGTTTCAAAATATGATATTTTTAAGTCTATCATAGGATATCTGCTTCTGTCACTGAAAATTTCGCAAAAATCAGTTGAGGCTCTTCCGGTATCGTAATATAATAATTGAATGAAATGATTTTCGGAAAGGTATGGAAATAACAGTGATTTATAATAATATTCTTGAGGCAATGGGAAACACGCCGCTGATCCGTCTGGAGCGGATGACAGAGGCAGGAAGTGCACAGATTCTTGTGAAATTTGAAGGACTTAATGTAGGCGGTTCTATTAAGACCAGAACTGCCTATAACATGATACGTGATGCAGAGGAAAAAGGACTTATTAATGAAGATACGATTATAGTGGAGCCTACCAGCGGCAATCAGGGAATCGGTCTGGCACTGGTAGGGGCAGTCCGTGGGTATAAAACCAGGATTATCATGCCTGATTCTGTCAGTGAAGAGCGGAGAAAACTAATGAAGCATTATGGTGCGGAAGTAGTTCTGGTACACGATGCAGGCAATATCGGAGAGTGTATTGAAGAATGTCTGAATACAGCTCTGAAAATGGCCGAGGAAGATCCGCGGGTTTTTGTGCCTCAGCAGTTTGAAAATCCTGCAAATCCTGCAGTGCACAGAGCCCAGACCGGAATCGAAATCCTGGAGCAGGTGGACTGTCCCATTGACGGCTTCTGTTCTGGAATCGGTACTGGCGGTACCATTACGGGAATCGGTGAAGTTCTTAAAGAGAAAAATCCTCATATAGAAATCTGGGCAGCAGAGCCAGAGCATGCGGCAATCCTTTCTGGGGGCTCCATTGGCACACATCTCCAGATGGGGATCGGGGACGGTCTGATTCCGGCAATCCTGAATACGCAAATTTATGATAATATCTGTATCGTAACAGACGAGGAAGCTATCCAGACATCCCGCGACCTGGCATCAAAGGAAGGAATTATGTGTGGAATCTCATCTGGAACCAACGTGGCGGCAGCTATGAAGCTGGCAAAAAAATTGGGTGAAGGAAAAACGGTAGTGACCATTCTTCCGGATACAGCAGAGAGATATTTCTCCACGCCTTTGTTTGAAGAATAGAAACAGGCAGGGGACTGGCTAAAAAACAGTTGACAAACCTCTGAGGTAAGATATAATATGGAACAAGAAAGTCAACACGTTGAAGAGAAGAGTAGAATGTGGAAGGTCCCAGAGAGGGAGGCATATGCTGGAAGTCTCCTGTCGCGGAAGCATTTGAAAACTACCTCGGAGTGGCCCTAATCCGGTCCGGTGATTCCGTTATCATCAAATGAAGTGGTTCCGGCAGAAATGCCGGTTCAATCAGGGTGGAACCGCGAGAATATATGCCTCGTCCCTTTTGCCGAAAGGCGGAGGGAACGGGGTTTTTCTTTTTGTATAGAAATTTCGTTCCCCGGCAATAAAAAGGCAAGAAAATCAGAAAATTAACAGGAGGAATAGAATTATGAAAATTACTTTAAAAGACGGCTCTGTAAAAGAATACGCAGAAGCAAAATCTGTTATTGAAATTGCAGCAGATATCAGTGAGGGACTGGCCAGAGCTGCTACAGCAGGAGAAATCGACGGAGAGATCGTAGACCTGAGAACTCCTGTGGAAAAGGATTGTCAGTTAAATATCCTTACCTTTAATGACGATAAGGGAAAGGGCGCCTTCCGCCATACAGCTTCCCATATCATGGCTCAGGCCATTAAGAGACTTTATCCGGAGACAAAGCTGGCCATCGGTCCTTCTGTGGCAGACGGTTTTTACTATGATGTAGACAGAGAGACTCCATTTACAGCAGAAGATCTGGAAAAAATTGAAAAAGAAATGAAAAAGATCGTAAAGGAAAATCTTCCTCTTACCAGATCTGAAAAGCCAAGAAACGAAGCCATCGAATATTTTAAAGAAAAAGACGAACCCTATAAGGTAGAGCTTATCGAAGACCTGCCGGAAGATGCAGTGATCAGCTTCTATTCTCAGGGAGAGTTTACAGACCTGTGCGCAGGACCTCATCTGATGAGCACAAAATATGTAAAAGCTTTTAAGCTCACCAGCCTGGCAGGTGCTTACTGGAGAGGAAATGAAAAGAACAAAATGCTCCAGAGGATCTACGGAACTGCTTTTCCAAAGAAAGCAGAGCTGGAAGAATATCTCCATATGCTGGAGGAAGCGAAAAAACGTGACCACAGAAAGCTTGGAAAAGAATTGGGACTGTTCATGATGAGAGAAGAAGGTCCTGGATTCCCATTTTTCCTGCCTAATGGAATGGTGCTGAAGAATCAGCTTCTGGATTTCTGGCGTGAGATCCACCGGAAAGCAGGATATGTGGAGATTTCTACACCAATCATGTTAAGCCGTCATCTCTGGGAGACTTCCGGACACTGGGATCACTACAAAGAAAATATGTATACTACAGTTATCGATGATGAGGATTTTGCCATTAAGCCTATGAACTGTCCGGGAGGCATCCTGGTTTATCAGTCAGAGCCACGTTCCTACCGTGACCTGCCTATCCGTATGGGAGAACTGGGAATCGTACACCGTCATGAAAAATCAGGACAGATGCACGGACTTATGCGTGTGCGCTGCTTTACCCAGGATGATGCCCATATTTTCATGACACCGGAACAGATTAAAGATGAGATCAAAGGCGTGGCAGACCTGATCGACAGTGTGTATAAGCTGTTTGGCTTTAAATATCATGTAGAGCTTTCTACCAGACCGGAAGACAGCATGGGAAGTGATGAAGACTGGGAGATGGCTACAGAGGCTCTTCAGGGAGCATTAGACGACCTGGGGCTGCCCTATGTTGTAAATGAAGGAGACGGAGCTTTCTACGGACCCAAGATCGATTTCCACCTGGAAGATTCTATTGGAAGAACCTGGCAGTGCGGAACTATCCAGCTTGACTTCCAGCTGCCGCTGCGGTTTGAACTGGAATATACAGGAGCAGATGGAGAGAAGCACAGACCCATCATGATCCACCGTGTGGTATTCGGTTCTATCGAGAGATTTATCGGTATCCTTATCGAGCACTTCGCTGGAGCTTTCCCAACCTGGCTGGCTCCGGTACAGGTGAAGGTGCTGCCCATTTCCGACAAACATCTGGAGTATGGACAGAAAGTACTGGAAAAACTGAAAGAGGCAGGAGTTCGGGCTGAAATCGATACAAGAGCAGAGAAGATCGGTTATAAGATCCGGGAAGCTCAGATGAAAAAGATTCCTTACATGCTGGTAGTGGGAGCAAAAGAGGAAGAGGAAGAAAAAGTATCTGTGAGAAGCCGTTTCCAGGGCGATGAAGGCCAGAAAGGACTGGAAGAATTTATAAAAGACATCCAGGAAGAGATTGCTTCAAAAGAAATCCGCAAGGCTGAACAGGAAGAAAAGTAATTTTCCATGTATAAGAAATAAAGAAATGGCACATATTATCTCTGATAAATCTATTTTAGGAGGTAATATGTATGCCATTATTAAGCTGTACAGCAAGAACCTGTCTGTATAATAAGAATGAATACTGTTCTAAAGGAGACATCCAGGTAGACGGACCAAACGCTCAGAGACCGGATGAAACCTGCTGCAAAAGTTTTGTAGAGAAAAAAGAAGGCGCTATGAACAGTATGGAAACAGGTACAGCCACTCAGACTATCCAGGTGGCCTGTAAAGCCTGTGAGTGTACCTACAACGATCAGGAAAAATGTGACGCTGCAAAAATCACCATTGCAGGAACAAATGCCTGCAGATGTGATGAGACTATGTGCGGAAGCTTTTACAAAAAGTAAATGATCAAGTCCCGGAAATTATTCGGATCCCTTTCGGACCAGAAAATTTCCGGGGCTACTTTACACTTTTCTAACGAGGCGGCGTCTGAGAACCTGCATTTACCTGTTCATCGACATCTTCTGCTTTTCGGGTGATCAGCTCCCGGTACTTGGTGGGAGTCATTCCCTTTGCCTTTTTAAACAGCTTGGTAAAATAGGTAAGATCCGAAATTCCGCAGAGAATAGCGATATCCTGGATAGAATCTACCTGAGTATTCAAAAGATATACTGCCCTGTCGATCCTCTTGCTGTTTACATAGGAAGTAAGGGTGGTCCCTGTCTCTTTCTTGAACATGGCGGAAAGATAGCTGCTGTTCAGAGAAAAAATAGAAGATAGATTCTTCAGTGTGAGATCAGAAGCCAGATTTAAGGCAATATAATTTAATACCTTCTGGATAATGGGAGAGAACCCCTTGGTGGAGTAGGTCTTTACTAAAAAGCAGTACTTCCGGACCATTTCCCGCCTGAGAGGATCTACCTGGGATACAGAGGTAATATTCTCAATCTTTGCTGCCATTTTACTGGACAGCTCGTCCAGATAGATAGGATGTACCTTTCCTCTCTGGGCAGCCTTGCGGAAAAGGGTGTTGCCGATGATCAGATAGTTTTTCTGATCCCGGATAGTGTCTGAGAGCCGCTGCTCCAGATCTGAGAGATAGGAAGGGCGGTACATATAGGTCTCTGCAGTTTCATAATCTCCCCGGGCAATACATTCCATGATGGCTTCTTCGTTTTCATAGCGGTTTTCCATGCTTTTGATGGTATCCAGACTTGGCTCCGGTTCCAGAGCTTCGTCAAAATGAAAATCAAAAGAACTTTGATTTTTCAGACGGCGTATCTCATATTTCCCCGGTCCATAGACCTGGTCAGCCAGACATTTTACATAGCTTCCCAGGAAGCTTTTGCTTGGAACTTTGGGCAGGGTAGAGAAATACTGCTTGATATAAGTGTGATACGTCCCTGATATTTTCAGCTTTTCGCAAAGCTCCATGAGATCTCCCACCACAGAAGGCTCAAAGATAAAAGGACCGGCCAGAAAAAGCTGTGAGGGATTCAGGGGAAGTATCAGATAACAGCAGGTAAATAAATCCTCGCCGAAGATGATCTCCACTTTATCGCCAAAAAGATTATCGAAATCCAGAAAGGTATCCTTTAAAATATTGCTGGGATCTTTCACAAGAGTTTTTCTCAGCCCCAGGTCGAACTGGTCATCCCATTGGAAGGGAAGAGTAAGCGTATGTACAGGAATCCGTAATTCGCTGAACAGTTTCCTCGTAAAATCTATAAGAACATTATCCATAAACATATCTCCACTGGTAATATTTTTATTTATTATAGTATAATTTTTATGCAATTTCAACCCACACAAAAATTGTACCGAAAAACATAAAAAAAGTCTTAACGTTTTTATAGAAAATTAATATATAATGAATACTAACGACTTACATATGTAATGTAGAAGGAGGTAATTTTTAATGAGTAACACTACGAACAAAGTCCAGCCTTTCGGTATGAGGGACAAACTCGGTTACATGTTCGGTGATTTTGGTAATGACTTTACCTTCATCCTCTCATCAACGTTTCTGATGAAATTTTACACAGACGTTATGGGTGTGAGCCCCGTCATCGTTGGTATGATGATGATGGTGGCCAGATTTGTGGATGCCTTTACCGATGTAACCATGGGACAGATCGCTGACCGCAGCCGTCCTACGGCAAAAGGAAAATTCCTTCCCTGGATCAAGAGAATGTGCGGACCTGTGGCCTTGGCATCTTTCCTGATGTATGCAGTATGGTTTAAGGATATGCCTATGGCGTTCAAGATCGTATGGATGTTTGCAACCTATTTGCTATGGGGAAGTATCTGCTACACAGGAATCAACATTCCTTACGGTTCCATGGCATCTGCAATTTCCGCTGAAGCAAAAGATCGTTCAGAGTTGTCCAGCTGGAGAACTATTGGCGCAACTTTAGCAAGTATGTTCATCGGTGTTGTTCTTCCTATGATCGTTTACTATGAAGATGCAGAAGGACATACTTTGATTTCCGGTACAAATATGGCAATCGCAGGAGCAATCTGCTCTGTTTGTGCTGTTATCTGCTATCTGATCTGCTATAATCTGACTACAGAGCGTGTAAAGATTGAGAAAAAAGAAGAAAAGTTCAGCCTTATCCATCTGCTGAAAACATTGATTTCCAGCCGTGCTCTGATCGGTATTGTACTGGCAGCTTTGCTTCTCCTTCTGTCACAGCTTACATTAGGCAGTATGGGACAGTACATCTTCCCGAACTACTTTGGAAGTAAAGAGGGTGTATCAATTTCTGGCTTCTGTGCAAACATCCTGGTTATTGTACTGGCCTTTATTGTACCGACTCTGGCAGCTAAAGTTGGTAAGAAAGAATTATCTGCTTTCGGCGGGATTTTAGGAGCAGTGGTATTTTTCATTGCTTTTATTCTCCATACAGATAACCTGTATCTGTTTATCGCCCTTTATACCATTGGATATCTGGGAATCGGTTTCTTCAATGTAAACTGCTGGGCTATGATCACAGACGTAATTGATGATGCAGAGGTGAGAGAGGGAGAAAGATCTGACGGTACTTTCTATTCCGTGTATTCCTTTGCACGTAAAATGGGACAGGCTGCTTCTTCAGGACTTTCAGGAGCTCTTCTGGGTATTGTAGGATATACAGAGGCAACAGCCTTTGATCCAGATGTTTTAAACGGAATTTATGATATTTCTTGTCTGGTTCCCGCAGCAGGATTCCTGCTGATGGCTCTTGCCCTGATCTTTGTATATCCGCTGGGCAAGAAGAAAGTTGACAGCAATATCGCAGTGCTGAAAGCAAAAAGAGAAGGAAAGAAATAAGAAAATATAATTTAAATAAGCAGTAAGTGTACAGTGCCGGCAGGGGAAACTTTACCGGCACTGTTTCTTAATTAAGCGGTGAAATGGGAATAAAAATTACAGAGCTGTGCTCTGAGAAAAAGGAGGAATTTTATGTTATACCCAATTTTAACACCATCCAGATTATTAAGCGACTTAAGCGGCGTATGGGATTTCAAGCTGGACAATGGAGAAGGCTTTGACCAGGAGTGGTACAAGGCTCCCCTGGAGGATGCCATGACCATGCCGGTGCCGGCTTCCTATAATGACCTGAAGGAAGGCATTGACTTCAGAGATCATTACGGCTGGGTATTCTATCAGAGGAAGATTTCCATGCCTTCCTTTGTGAAGACCCAGAGAGTCATGCTCCGGTGTGCGGCAGTTACCCACTATGCAAAAATCTATTTGAACGGAGAACTGATCTGCGAGCATAAGGGCGGCTTCCTTCCTTTTGAAGTGGAGATTACAGAAAAGCTTCAGGACGGAGACAACCTTCTGACCATTGCCGTAAATAATGTGATCGACTATACCACCCTTCCTATCGGAGGAAAATCCAATATGATGAACGGCATGGGAGGCTTCGGCTCTTCCAGCTCTGCAAAACCACAGAACAATCCCAACTTCGACTTCTTCAACTACTGTGGAATTACAAGACCTGTAAAAATCTATACGACACCAAAGGACTACATTGAAGATATTACTCTGGTTCCTGAGGTGAGCGGAACTACTGCCAGAGTTTCCTACAAGGTAGATACTGTGGGAACAGGAGACTGCAAAGTAGAAGTTTTTGATAAAGAAGGAAATCTGGTAGCGCAGGGCCAGGGAACCCAGGGTGTTCTGGAAATTGAAAATGTGCATCTGTGGCAGCCTCTGAAAGCATATCTCTATGATGTGAAAGTGACCTTCGGGGAAGACGTTTACACACTGCCTTACGGCGTAAGAACAGTAAGAGTAGAGGGGACCAGGTTCCTGATCAATGAAAGACCGTTCTATTTCAAAGGCTATGGAAGACATGAAGATACCTTCCCTAACGGAAGAGGCATGAACCTGCCGATGAACACCAAGGATATGTCTTTGATGAAATGGCAGGGAGCCAACAGCTTCCGTACCAGCCATTATCCATACAGCGAGGAAATGATGCGTCTCTGCGACGAAGAAGGTTTTGTAGTCATTGACGAGACCACGGCTGTAGGCGTAAACCTGGATTTCGGCGGCGGCGCAAACTTCAACGGACAGAAAGTCAGCACCTTTGATAAGGAACATGGCGTACAGACTCAGGAACACCACAAAGACGTGATCCGTGACCTGATCTCCAGAGACAAGAACCATGCCTGCGTGGTTATGTGGAGTATTGCCAATGAGCCGGATTCCTACAGCGAAGGAGCTTATGAATATTTCGCTCCTCTCTATGAACTGGCAAGAGAGCTGGATCCTCAGAAACGTCCCTGCACACTGATCAGCGTGCAGATGGCTCCGCCGGAAAAAGACTGCTCCGCAAAACTCAGCGATGTGATCTGCCTGAACCGTTACTATGGATGGTACTTCGGCGGACCGGATCTGGAGCTGCCGGAACAGGCCCTCAGGAAAGAACTGGACTACTGGAAGACTCTGGGCAAACCGGTGATCTTTACAGAGTACGGCGCAGACACAGTTATGGGTATGCATGACACCACACCGGTAATGTATACAGAAGAATTCCAGGTAGAATATTACAAGATGAATAACAGAGTCTTTGACGACTATGACTTTGTAGTAGGGGAACAGGTATGGAACTTCGCGGACTTCGCTACCAGCCAGAGCCTGCTGAGAGTCCAGGGAAATAAGAAGGGAATCTTTACAAGAGACAGAAAGCCTAAACTAGTGGCACACTACTTCAGAGACAGATGGCATAAGATCCCGGACTTTGAATATAAAAAATAAAACTGTACTTAATTAAATGAAGACTATAAGGAGCTGTCGCATTAGTCATATTCTCGATTTTGATTAATGCGACAGCTCCGTTTTTTGTGTTTTTATCCTTTAATACCGGATTGTGCCACCCCTTCGATAAACTGTTTCTGAAACAGGAAGAACATAACCACCAGAGGGATCACCGCAAGAACAGCTCCTGCCATCTGCATGGGATATTCCGTGGTGTACTGCCCCTGAAGTGTGGACAGAGCCGGTCCCAGAGTCATTTTATCCATAGATGTATTTACGATCAAAGGCCACATGAAATCGTTCCATGCAAACTTGATGGTAAAGATTGCCAATGATGCGATTCCCGGTTTTACCAGTGGCAGCATGATCTGCCCGAAGACACGGAATCTTCCGCATCCGTCTACGATCGCCGCTTCTTCCAGTTCGACCGGCAGAGACATGAAAAACTGCCGCATAAGGAATGTACCGAAGGCGCTGAACAGATTCGGCAGAAACAGAGCCGGAAGAGTATCCAAAAGCCCCATTTTCTGGATGATCTGATACTGGGGGATCAGGAAAATCTGTCCCGGTACCATCAGCACAGAGAGTACCAGGATGAAAATCGCGTTTTTAAAAGGAAAGTCAATCCTGGCAAAGGCATAGCCTGCCATAGAGCAGAAAATAATCTGTGCCACTGTAGTGATTAGCGTGGACAGGATAGTGTTCAGATAGACCCGTCCAAAAGGTATCGCAGAAGACATGATCGTCGTATAGGCATCTGTCACAAATTTTTCCGGAAAAACAGTAGGAGGGATCCTCATGGATTCTCCTGTGGTCTTAAAGGATGTAAAGATCATCCATAAGAAAGGGAATACGACTACTATTATTCCGGCCAGAAGGATCAGGTGTACGATCAGATGATTCCAATATAATTTTTTTCCTTTCATTCCTTGTCCCTCCTATTCATAATTTACCCATTTTTTCTGCCCGATCATCTGCAGGATGGTCACCAGCATGATAACACAGAAGATCAGAATAGATATAGCCGCTGCGTAACCCTTATAACCATAATCAAAGGCTGTACGGTAAAAGAGCATGGTGACGGTCTCAGTAGCCTCGTAAGCCGGGTTGGTTTTTCCGATCATCATGTAAACCGTATCGAATACCTGGAAGCCGCTGATAATGGAGGTGATCATTACAAAGAAAATCGTCGGTGTCAGCAGCGGAACAGTGATTTTCAGGAATAGGGTGATAGGCCCTGCCCCGTCTACTTTTGCTGCTTCATAATAGCTTTTGTTGATTCCCTGCATACTGGCGAGAAGAATGATCATATTATAGCCCACTGTCATCCAAAGTCCTACGATCATGATCATAAAAAGAGCTGTCTTAGGATCTGTGAGCCAGTTATGGCCTTTGCCTCCCAGAGCTTTTATGGAACTGTTTAAAATTCCCATCTGTTCATTAAACATCCATTTCCATACCATGGCTACCGCGGCAGACATGGTAATAGAAGGAAGAAAATACAGTGTCCTGTATATGGATTTGAATTTTATCTTTGCATTCAGGAGAGCTGCAAGGATAAGCGACAGGATCAGTCCCACAGGAACCGTCACGATCACATATTTCAGTGTGTTTCCAAAAGATCTCCATACTTCACTGTCAGCAAGGAGCTGTTTGTAATTATCCAGTCCTACAAATGTGGACATATTAAATTTGTTTACATCATTGAAGCTGAACCAGATATTTTGTATAAAAGGCCAGATATAGAAGAGGATCAGCCCGATGGTAAGAGGCGCGATCAAAATATATGCCGCTATCCAGTCTTTTTTCTGCCTTGGGGACGCCTTATGTTTCGGCGTCCCTTTTTTTATTTTTTTTTCACCCATTTTCCCTCACCTGTTTTTTATCGGTAGCGTCAGTTTCTGATTATTTTGCCAGAAGAGCGTCTGCCTCTTCTTTCAGACTTGTGCAGGCGTCTGCCAGAGACATTTCTCCTGTGTAAGCCTTTGTAATCCAGGTTGACTCCAGATCGTACAGTTCGGCCGCCTTGCTGCATACAGGAAGAGGATATGCTTCATCTGCATGATTTGTATAAGCTGCCAGATTGTAGCTTTCATTTGCCTGTGCAAAATACTGCTGGGCATCGGTTCTCGCAGAAATTACCACGCCTGTCTCTCCCTGGATTTTTTGTGCTTCTTCGCTTCCCAGCCAGATTGCGAAGTCTGTAGCTGCATCTTTGTTTTTAGATCCCTCATATACCGCGTAGCCAAGACCGTTGATACAGTTATCTTCTACGCCGTTAAAGGTAGGAATCTCCACACAGTCGATCTTGTCTTTTATAGTGTCATTGGACACATACTCAGGAACCATATAAGAACCTGCAAAGTTCATGGCGATCTGCTCACCTTCAAACATAGCGTCTGCCGAAGTTTCTGCCAGAGAAGAAGCGCTTGGTGAAAGTCCCTGATCGATCATATCGATCCAGCACTGGATACCTTCCTGGGTCTTGGGATCTTCATACCCTGTCTCTGTGGCGTCTTCATTCAGGATCCATCCTCCGTTGGCAAATACGGTCTGATAATACCAGGTCTGGAAGTCAACCGGGCAGGCAAAAGGATAAACGCCATCCGGCAGTTTGTCCTTCAGTTCTGTAGCCATAGCTACCAGATCATCATAGGACATATCGTCGGTTGGATAGGCAACTCCTGCCTGGTCGAAGAGATCTTTATTGTACCAGAGAGCGTTGGTGTCAAAGTCTTTTGGAACTGCATAGTTCTTTCCGTCCCGTACATAGTTGTTTACCAGTGTCTCAGAATAGCTGTCATTGATATCGGATTCCTCAACGGCAGAGGTCAGGTCAGCCAGGATGCCTCCCTCCACATAAGAATCCAGATGAAGAACATTGATCCAGAATACATCCGGAGCTGTTCCGCCGCCTGCGGCCGCCTCCAGCTTGGTCCAGTATTCTCCACCTTTATAAGGGGTAAGCTGAATGGAGATAGATACGTCTGGATTTTCTTTTTCATAGGCCTCCACCAGTGATTCCATAGCCGGTCTCTGTTTTTCATCCCAGATCCCAAAGCTTAACTCTGTCTTTCCGTCCCCGCTTTTTGAGCTGCTTCCTGAGCCGCCGCATCCTGCCAGCATACTGGCTCCTAAAATTGCTGTCATACCCAGCGCTGCCATTTTTTTCATGTTTTTCATCATAATTCTCTCTCCCTTTCTTTTCTTTTTTTATGAAAACGGATATCCAAAAGGATTCCGATTTACATACTTACTGTATTTTTCCTGTTCTTACATCTTCCAGACAAATGGGTTTTCCTCCTTCTTTTCTGGAAATTTCTGCTGCCAGAGCACAATAATGGCTTTCCAGAGACTGATCCAGAGATGTGATAGATGGACTGGGTTTTGCATTTCCCAGAAGGATATCTAAGAATTCCTCTACCATAGTCAGATCTCCGCCCCCATGACCGCTGAAATCATCGGACAGGGAGACTGCCGGTATTCTGTCAGTCTGTATTTTAGGACCGAAAATACTGGTTTCAATAAAATCTTCTTCCAGATCTAATCCGCCCATAGTCACTTTCATCTCTCCTTTTGTTCCGCAGAACTGGGCATGTCTGGCAAAATCAGCCGTATGTCCGTTCATGGAAAAGCTCATGGTAGAGCCGTCTGTCATATTCAGATTCACTACCTGATGATCTACCACATCATTGTCACAGTGATATACACATCTTCCGTAGGGGCCTTCCCGCAATGCTTTCTCTACTGATTCCGGTGTGGGGATTTCTGTTACAATTCATTAGGAAAGTATCAGATTCAGAGCAGACACAAAAAGAGCAGTTCTAAGT